>OCTW011614152.1_pt1 | contig 136592 bp, 115 predicted proteins | sample 1539671 | NCBI WGS metagenome assembly OCTW01 (sample SAMN02144230, study PRJEB22623) | gut metagenome | biome: sheep rumen | host: Ovis aries | place: New Zealand | reverse complement strand
GGGGGGGGGGGGGGTAGAATGGTAATGCACTATTTATTGTGCTTAAAATTACCATTTGAGGAGGATATGAAATGAAGAAGATAATCGCACTGATACTCACCGCCCTGCTGATGCTTGCAATGCCCGCAGCAAGTGCATTTGCAGCCGGCAAGGACATGGACACCGCAAGCAAGATCGAATCTGGAAAGACCTACAGCGGAAATACCGAAAGTGCCCGGTGGTACAAGATCGACACGGAGAAGGGAACATTAAAGATAACGGCTCAACTCACTAAGGAATGTTCATATCCGACCTATTTCCAGCTTTTTGACAAAAATGGTGCAGAGGTTTATCCCGATGACAGTAAAGCCACTGTAGGCAGGCTGGATAATGACAACAGCTTTGGACTGCGTACTTCAAGCGACAGCGGTAAAGCCAGCGGATATGCTGCTTTTACCGTGAAAAAGGGCACCTACTACATCAAGGTATATACATGGCAGAATTTCCTTGTCAGTGAAGTAACAAATTTCAAATTCAAAGTCACCACCCCCGGAACAGCGAACAACAGTTCCAATGCAAAGCTTGTAGGCTTTTCGACTGCAATTAAGGCGGGGGAAATCCTTACACTGAACCCGCTCACCTCCGCAAGCGGGGCAAAGGTGACATGGAGCACCACGGATAAGAGCGTTGCCACTGTCTCAGGCGGCAAAATAACAGCTGTCAAGGTAGGCACTGCGGACATCACCTGCAAGTGCGGCACTACATCAATGACCATAAGGGTAAAGGTAAACTAAAATAAATGCAAAGTATTGACAAAAACCCTTTGATAGTGTATAATGTATAGAGACAGGAAGAGTGCCGCACGACGACGTCAGCGGTTCTCCTCCGGTATGATTATTGCATAAGAAATAACCGTTACCTTTGGGTGGGGGCGGTTATTTCTTTTTGTTATGATCACTTACCAGAGAGATAATCTCGGTTATCAGCAGCAATAAAGTTAATACTTCGATCACTGTCATCATGATCACCTCCGTCTCCGGAGGCAGAATTGAACCGCCTATCGCTTGAAGTGTGCGACACTCCATTACCATTATAGCGTACTTTACGGGACAGGTCAAGTTACAAAGCGGTAATTAAGTCCGGGTATTGACAAAGGCTCTTTGAGGGTGTATAATGTATACAGATAGGAAGAGTGCCGCACAGCAATGTAAGCGGTTCTCCCTCCGGTCTTAGTTATTGTGAAGAAATAACCGCAGCCTTTGGTCGGGGGCGGTTATTTCTTTTTATTATTCATAGCCAATGCTAAAACCAACGAAATAATATCGGTAAGCATAATGACAAAAGTAAATACTTCCATCGGTGACATGAATATCACCTCCGTTTCCGGAGGATAGAATAGAACCGCCTATCGCTTGAAGTGTGCGACACTCCATTACCATTATAGCGTACTTTACGGGACAGGTCAAGTAACAAAGCGGTAATTAAGTCCGGATATTGACAATAGCTGTCATGGCGATGTGCTGCAGGGAGGGAATGACCTCCCTTTTTTTATTGATATTTTACAAAAACAAATTGAGAATGATTATCAATTTGACGAAGAGTTAGAAGTTGAGAGAATAATATTGACAAGGGCGGCATAAATGTATATAATTAAATTGAAAATGATAACCATTATCAATTTATGCAGTGCCGCCCCATGGGGGCAGGCGGTTTTCGTGCGGGGCAGAGGTGCTGTGGCTGTCCTCGCAGTTTGGAGGTTCTGTTATGTTTAAGAAAAAAATGGGGGCTTATGCCCTTGCGCTTGCCATAGCTGCGGCGGCATTGACCGGCTGCGGCGCAGGGAATGGCTCTGTCAATACCTCTGCAAGCACCGCCGCAGCTGCGGATACGGCTGCCCCTGCGGGGGGTGAGCCTTTCAGCGTGGTTTGCACTATTTTCCCCGCATATGACTGGACAAGGGAGATACTCGGCAGCCATGCAGATGAGGCTCAGGTCACATATCTTCTTGACAACGGTGTGGATCTGCACAGCTATCAGCCCACAATGGACGATATGATGAAGATCTCTGACTGCGACCTGTTCATATATGTTGGCGGGGAGTCCGATGAGTGGGTGGAGGATGCCCTTGAGGATGCACAGAACAAGGATATGAGGGTCATAAGCCTTCTGGATGTGCTGGGTGACTCCGCCAAGGTGGAGGAGCTGAAGGAGGGTATGCAGGAAGACGATCATGACGAGGATGACCATGACGACGACCACGATCATGATGAGGAAGAATATGACGAGCACGTATGGCTCTCCCTGAGAAACGCAAGGATATTCTGTGCGGAGATAGAAAGGAATATGGAAGCTATCGATCCCGCAAATGCCGCTGATTACAGGGCGAACCTTGAAGACTACACTGCAAGGCTGGATGAGCTTGACAGCAGCTTTAAGGCGGTTGTGGACGGCTCCTCTGCAAGGACGCTCATATTCGGGGACAGATTCCCCTTCCGCTACTTTGTGGACGACTACGGCCTTGACTACTATGCTGCCTTTATCGGCTGCTCCGCCGAGACCGAGGCCAGCTTTGAGACCGTCACATTCCTTGCGGACAAGGTAAAGGAGCTTGACTGCAAGACCATATTCATACTCGAAAGCTCTGAAAGCGGGATCGCCGATACCATCATCAGCACATCCGGCAGGAGCGTTGAAATTGCGGAGCTCAACTCCCTCCAGTCCGTATCAAGGGAGGATATTGCAGGGGGGGCTACCTACATCTCCCTTATGCAGGGCAACTGCGATGTGCTTGCGGGTGCTCTTGAATGATGACCTTCAAAGCTTGCTTTCAACAAGCAAGCGTGAGCCGTAGGTTCACTTTCGTTCAGTGGGGGATTGTATCCCCCACTGAACGAAAACATGGAACCCATGCCACCGCAATGGCATGAGCTGCCATTAGAGGCGGGGGATATGGCTTGCGGTTATAGTATACAAAAATGCGGAGGCTTCGGTTCCTCCGCATTTTTTCAGCTGTTGATCGGATAGAGGGCTTATTTCGCTTTGCTGTCAGCCCTTGTGCTGAGCATGATCGCCTTTACTGCCGCATCAAGGCAGGATGTATCCAGTGTCTCCACCAGACCCGCATCACAGGCGCCTGCTATGGCAGGATCCATAGGCAGCTTTGCCAGCACGGGGAGGGAGAACTCCGCCGCCGTTTCCTCCACATGGCTCTTGCCGAAGGGATACAGCTTTTTGCCGCAGTCGGGGCACTGGATGTAGCTCATGTTCTCCACCAGACCCAGTATGGGGATATTCATCATATTTGCCATGTTGACAGCCTTTGACACTATCATGGACACCAGATCCTGGGGGGAGGTGACTATGATGAGCCCGTCCACGGGGAGGGACTGGAACACGGTCAGGGGGACATCGCCGGTGCCGGGAGGCATATCAACGAACATATAGTCCACATCGTTCCAGAGCACTTCGCCCCAGAACTGCTTTACCACTCCCGCCAGCACGGGGCCTCTCCAGATGACGGGGGAGCCGGGATCCTCCAGGAGAAGGTTTATGCTCATCATATCCACACCGCCACGGCTCTTCACGGGGATAAGCCCCTTGTCCGTGCCGGTGGCTCTTTCCTCGATGCCGAACATCTTGGGTATGGAGGGGCCTGTTATATCCGCATCAAGTATGGCGGCATGGCTCGTCTTGGAAAAGGCGGTTGCAAGCAGGGAGGTCACCAGTGACTTGCCTACGCCCCCCTTGCCGCTTACTACTCCTATGACCTTGCCTACTCTGCACCCCTCGGCAAGGTTCTCCAGAAAGCTCTGGGGTGCTCTCCTTGAGGGGCAGTCCACGCCGCAGGAGGAACAATTCTCATTACAGCTGCTCAAAGTTATCATCCTTTCAGACAGGGCAAGCCCTGTATACTGTGGTCTCTACTTAATTATACTATATCCGCAGGGAAAAGTCAATGCATTAGAATATGCTGATTTGTGAACAATAGAAGCAGGGGAAGCCGGGGGATGACATATCGGCGGATGATGTATATAAAATGAGTAGTTTTGTTAATGTGGTTGCGCCGGCTTGAAAACTTGATCGGAGAAAAAATCTGTACAAACGGATATGACTTTTATGGCGGTCATATCCGTTTTACATTGATAGACCTGCACCTATTGCTGAATATAGGTAAAATGTGTTGGACAGATGAGGATTTGTATGCTAATATATCTACAGTCAAGCACGGAGGTGAACTGATGAAGAAATATATTGCGCTTACAGGGCTGCTGCTCATGTGTATGCTCAGCCTTGCTGCCTGCGGCACTGCCGGCGGGAATAAGGCTAAGGCTGCTGCGGAAACGGCGGCTGCGGAGACTGTTGCTGCAGTATCAGCTGCTGAAAACGAAGATAAGCAGGATGACTGCTGCAAAGAAACCGCTGAATGCTGCACAGAAAAGAATGAATGCTGTGCGGAAAAAAACGATGACTGCTGCGCAGAGAAGGACGATTGCTGCGAAGAAACAGAGAATGCAGAGATCCCTGACTGCTGCGCCGGATAGGAAGGATCAATATGAAAAAACAAATTATTGCAGGACTTGCTGTCCTCACACTGCTGACGGGCTTTACCGGATGCGCAGGCACATCCACCACAGGCACATCCGCCGGAGGCACATCCACCGCAGAGACCACTGTTACAGAGGCTGCTGCTGCGGCACAGGATACAGCGGACACATCAGCCCTTGAAAAGACAGACTTCTCCCTGGGCACTCTGAACTCCACGGCTCATCTGCTGGGCTTCGTTGCGGCAGAGGAGGGCTTCTTCAAGGAGGAAGGCCTGAATGTGACCGTGACTCAGTTCTCATCAGCCTCAGAGCTTGCAAATGCCCTTGAATCCGAGAAACTGGATGTGGCATTCATAGGCTCCGTGCCCACACTCACATTCCAGTCACAGGGACATGAGCTGTCCGTCTTCGGAGGGGCAATGACCAACGGCCACGGCTATGTGATAAAGCATGAGAAGAATGATGAGAGCAAGAATGGCATTGAGAAGCTGGTGGACAGGAATGTTGCATCCGTTAAGAACAGCATACAGGATGCAGAGCTCCAGATACTTCTCAAAAATGCGGGCATTGAGATAGGCGAAGGCGAGGGCAAGGTAAACATAGTGTACTTTGACAGCCAGAAGGATGCCTATGCAGCCCTTGCCAATGACAGCATAGATGCGGCATCCGTGTATTCCCCCTATGCCTCCCTTGCGCAGAGCCAGGGATATGACATAGTATACCGCTGCTCCGAGGAGGAGGCGCTGAAGAATCAGCCCTGCTGCCGTCAGGTGGCGTACACTCCCTCTCTGGAGAAGTACCCCAATTCCTTCAAGGCATTTGAGCGTGCCCTTATCAAGGCATACAAGTTCACTCAGGAGAACGAAGACAAGACCATCACGGATGTAAAGCAATACATAGACATTGAGGAAGACCTTATCAGAACAGAGGTCTACGGAGGCTACGGCACATCAAATCCCGATCCGGACAAGCAGGGCACAGCAGCCCTCAAAAACAGCATAGTAGAGCTGGGCTACACCGAGGACTACGACTTTGATGCCCACTACAACACGAAGATATATTCCGAAGCACTGGAAAGCCTTATTGCGGAAAGCCCCGATGACAAGGTATATGCGGAGCTTAAAGCCCACTTCGACGAATTTGAATGATGACAAGGCTGTCGCCTCCATATGGGGGCGATAGCTTTTGTCTATAGCACATCAAAGCAAAGGGGTATTGGACATATAGCCTTTCATGGAGTATAATATACATGAAAGGCGATGATGATATGAAAATCGAAATAAAGGATCTTACCGTTGACTATACAGAAAAGAATTCCAGATTTACAGCCCTTGAAAACGTATCCTTCGGAGTGAATGAGGGGGAGTTCGTCAGCATCGTAGGTTCTTCCGGGTGCGGCAAGTCCACCCTTCTCAGCGTGCTTGAAGGCATATACAAGGCAGCGTCCGGCACGGTGAACATAGACGGGAAGCCTGTCAGCGGCACAGGCACCAACAGAGGCGTGGTATTCCAGCACTACTCCCTCTTCCCCTGGATGACCACAAGGGCAAATATCGCATTCGGCATCCGTCAGGTAAGACATGACCTTTCAAGGAGGCAGCGCCTTGAGCTTGCGGATGAGTATCTGAAAAAGGTAGGCCTTGAGGGCTACGGCAATAAATATCCCTCACAGCTTTCGGGAGGGATGCAGCAGAGAGCTGCCATTGCAAGGGCACTTGCAATGGATACGGACATACTCCTCATGGATGAGCCCTTCTCCGCTCTTGACCCCAAGAACAGAAAGGATCTACAGGATCTTCTCTTAAAGCTCTGGGAGGGCGAGGAGAAGAACGGCAGGAAGAAGACTGTTGTGTTTGTTACCCATGACATTGATGAAGCCATCCTCCTTTCCGACAGGATAGTGGTAATGTCACACCATCCCGGCACTGTTGCCGAGGTGCTCAGCGTTCCCTTTGACCGTGACCACAGGCGCACGGATTCCCGTGATGAGAGGTCCTACCGCTCCTTCAGGGACAAGATAATGAACGTGTTCTGGGCACAGGTCTATAACGGCATAGGCGGACAGGAGGTCGTTATATGACAGCAAAGGAGCGTTACCTGCGCCCTGTGCATCTTCTGTTTGTGGTGCTGCTGGTAATAGTGGCTGTTCCCGGAAAGAACACCGACGAATATGCTCTCTGGCTTGTGGGTACGGCAGCGGTGATAGAGGCTGTCACCCTTGCAGCCTCCGCACTGTTCAAGAAGAAGCAGAGCTTACAGCTCTTTACGGATATAGTGGGCTTTCTCTATGTGTTCCTCTCCCTGTGGACACTTGCCACCGTAAAGACGGGGCTGCTGAAAAGGACACTGTTCCCTCCCTTCGGTACCATAATACATCAGTTCTATGAGGACAGGGCGAAGATAATAGTAAACATCGGGGCATCGCTGAGTATAATCGCACAGGGCTTTTTTCTGGCACTCATCGTTGCCATCCCTCTGGGGCTTGTCATCGCATCCAATGCAAGGGCGGGGAATGCGGCATCCTACATCACCAAATTCTTCTCATCCATACCCCCTATCGTGTATATCCCCTACGGTATAGCACTTCTCCCCACACTCCACAGCTGCTCGGTGATGGTGGTGTTCCTGGCATCCTTCTGGCCGGTGTTTGCCGCAACTATGAGCGGTGTGATGGGTGTTGACAAGAAGATACTGGATTCGGCAAGGGTGCTTTCACTGAGCAGGCTCTCCATGCTCTTTGAGATATACCTGCCCGCAGCCCTCCCCCAGATATTCCTGGGTGTGAATCAGGGGCTTTCCGTTTCCTTTATCCTGCTCACCTCTGCGGAGATGATAGGCGCACAGGACGGAATGGGCTACTACGTCAAGAACTACTCGGATTTCGGCGACTACACAAGGACTATCGTGGGACTGCTGGTCATAGGCTTTGTGGTCATCGCTGTGACCTTTGCGGTGGGCAAGGTGCAGAAGGCGCTGCTGAAATGGAAATGATCTGTCAAGGTATAGATTTTATCTATACCTTGATGTTGTTTTTATATATTAGACAAATAATATATAATGGAGTATAATTAAAACAGAGCTTTGAATAACAACAGATACTGTTCCCCCCTCCGCAGACACGATGCTCGCTGTCGGGGGCGGCGGTATCAGTTCCACAGGAAGTGAGAATATGACAGAGATCATATGGATAGGCAGGGGCGGACAGGGCGCATTTACCGCCGCAAAGCTGCTTGGTGCTGCATATGCGGGAGAGGGGCGCTTTTCCCTGGCGTTCCCCTCCTTCGGACCGGAGCGCAGAGGTGCCCCGGTGAGGTCGTTTACCAAGCTGTCGGACAGCCCTATAAACGACCGCTCCCAGACAGCAAGAGCCCGGCATATCGTCTTGCTTGACAGGACACTTTACGACAGGTCGCTTCACGCTCTGCTGACCGAGGGCGGCACCATCATCGTAAATTCCCCGGAGAGCATAGAGGATACGGTCACATTTGACGGGGACAGCATCGCACGGGAGCTGCGGCTCCCCACGGTGAACACCATAATGTCAGGGGTGCTGTGCGGGCTGTACGGGACGGTGTCAAAGGAGGAGCTTTTCTCTGCCGTGGAAGGTGTGATGCCCAAAAAGCTCCACGAAAAGAACAAGGCTGCCATTGAGAGGGCGTTTGATGAGGTGGGCGGATGAAACCATATATAAGAGAGAAAAGTACATTCACATTCGATGAGATACCGGAAGACACCTGCTTTGAGGCGGGGTATCTTGTCACCGTAAACGCAGGCTGGAGAAGTGTTACCCCCTATGTGGACACAGAAAAGTGCATAGGCTGTTCACAGTGCTATCTCTACTGCCCCGATGGGGTCATCTCCATGGAGGGGAAGACGCCTGTTCTGGACTACGACTTTTGCAAGGGCTGCGGGATATGCTCCAAGATATGTCCCCGACACGCCATCGAAATGAGGTAAATATGAAAAAGTTCTTATCCGGGGACGAGGCCTTTGCGGAGGGCGTTCGTCTTGCCTGTCCCGAGGTCATATCCGCCTATCCCATAACCCCCCAGACGGTGGTGGTGGAGAAGCTGTCCGAAATGGTGGAGAACGGCTCCCTTGATGCGGAGTTTATCCACGTTGAGAGCGAGCACTCCGCCCTTTCCTGCGCCATTGGCGCATCAGCCGCAGGGGTGCGCACCTTTACCGCCACATCCTCACAGGGGCTCCTCTACATGGCGGAGGGGCTTGTGTACGCATCCGGAGGGCGCTTCCCCATAGTTATGATGAATGCCAACCGTGCCACTGCGCTGCCCTGGAATATCTACGGGGATCAGAGGGATTCCCTTGCCCTGCTCGACACGGGCTGGATACAGTCCTATGCGGAGAATGCACAGGAAGCCCTTGACCTTGCCCTTATGGCGTATTACATAGCCGAACACAGGGATGTATCCACGCCCTATATGGCAAATCTTGACGGCTTTATCCTGACCCATACCTATGAGAACGTGGATATACCTGCACCGGAGCAGGCAAAGGAATATCTGCCCCCATATGAAACAAATAACCGCTTTGACTTTGAGCACCCTGTCAACATGGGATTTTCCGCAGGGCCTGAGACAAACATCATCTTCAAATACAAGGAGCACCGTGCCTTTGACAGGGCAAGAGGGGTCATTGCCGAGGCGGAGGACAGGTTTGCACAGGTATTCGGGAGAAGGTACACAGGGCTGCTGGATACCTATCTCACCGAGGATGCGGAATATGTCATCATCACCCTTGGCACTATCGCAGGGCTTTGCAGGAACATTGCGGATGAGCTCCGTGAACAGGGGATAAAGGCGGGTGTCATACGCATACGGTATTTAAGACCCTTCCCCAATGATGAGATAGCAGCGGCGGTGAGAAATGCAAAAGCTGTCGGGGTGCTTGAAAAGGATATCTCCTTCGGAAATGCGGGCACCGTCTATGCCAATGTGACCTCCGCCCTCCAGTGGGGAGGCATCACCGCTCCCGCCTATAATTTCATCGGCGGACTCGGGGGCAGGGACATTTCGGCTGACGACATCAGGGATGTTTTCACAAAAGTACAGACCGGCACAGACAGACTTAACTGGATAGGGGTGAGCAGATGAACGCAAGTGCTCTTGACAAAAACGAATACTTCTACGGCCACAAGGCTTGTGCAGGCTGCGGCGGCTCCCTTGCTGTGCGTGCAGCCCTTAAAGTCCTGGGAGAGAGGGCTGTTGCGGTGCTGCCTGCCGGGTGTATGTCTGCGGTGGGCTTTAACTTCCCCCAGCTCTGCTTCGGCAACAATGCCATAATATCCATGTTTGCAGGGACTGCATCCATGCTTACAGGCGTGGAGGCAGGCCTGCGCAGGTATGCGCGCAGAAAGGGATACAAAGACTTTCACGCTGTGGGCTTTGCAGGGGACGGAGGCACTGCCGACATCGGCATACAGGCTCTTTCGGGCGCCATCGACAGGGGAGATGACATCCTCTACATCTGCTACGACAACGAAGCATATATGAACACGGGCATACAGAAGTCGGGGCTTACCCCCTACGGGGCACGCACCACCACCACCCCCGCAGGTGCCAATATCCACGGCAATATCCGCCCCAAGAAGAATATGTTCGAGATAGTTGCCGCCCATGACATACCCTATGCCGCAACTGCCACCGTAGGCTACATTAACGACTTTATAAACAAGGTGGAAAAGGCATCGAAGATAAGGGGCACAAAGTACATCCACGTAATAGCGCCCTGCCCCACGGGCTGGGGCATACCTGTCAGTGACACGGTGGAGGTAGCCCGTGAGATAGCAGACTGCGGACTGTGGTATCTGGCGGAGTACGAAAACGGGGAATACAGGCTCACCCGTGATCCGAAGGAATTTACATCCGCAGAGGCCTATCTGCGTCGTCAGGGGCGGTTTAAGCATCTTACAGATGAGGACATAGCTACGATAATCGATTCCCGTGACAGAAAATGGGAAAGAATAAGGAAAGAGTGGAAATAATGCCAACACTATCCAGAAGAGCAGAGAACTTCACCGATTCGGTGATACGCCGCATGACAAGGATATCCGCAAGATACGGAGCCGTCAACCTGTCCCAGGGCTTCCCGGATTTCGATCCCCCGTCTGAGATAACAGACAGGCTTTCACAGGTGGCACACGAGGACTTCAATCAGTACTCCATCACATTCGGTGCAAGGAATTTCCGTGAGGCGCTTGCAAGAAAGCACGAGCATTTCTCCGGTCAGAAAATAGACCCGGAAAGGGAGATATGCGTCACCTGCGGCAGCACTGAGGCCATGATGGCGGCTATGCTGTCTGTCACAAATCCGGGGGATAAGGTGATAGTATTCTCCCCCTTCTACGAAAACTACGGGGCGGACACCATACTCTCCAATGCGGAGCCTGTCTATGTTCCACTGGTGCCCCCTGAGTACAGCTTTGACCCTGATGTGTTGGAGGCTGCTTTCAGGCAGCGCCCCAAGGCGCTTATCCTGTGCAACCCCTCAAACCCCTGCGGAAAGGTGTTCACAAGGGATGAGCTGCAGATAATTGCTGATCTTGCCATAAAGTACGACACCTTTGTCATCACCGATGAGGTCTATGAGCATATACTCTACGCCCCCAACGTCCATACACATATATCGGCGCTTCCCGGAATGAAGGAGAGAACCATACTCTGCTCCTCCCTGTCAAAGACATATTCCGTTACAGGCTGGAGACTGGGCTATGTCATCGCAGCCCCGGAGGTGACGGACACCATACGCAAGGTGCATGACTTTCTCACCGTGGGGGCGGCGGCACCCCTGCAGGAGGCGGCAGTCACAGGCCTTTCCTTCGGCGACGACTATTACAGGGCATTGCAGGATAAGTACACCCATATGAGAAAGCTGTTCATAGACGGGCTTGACCGCATAGGACTTGTCCACAATGTGCCACAGGGAGCGTATTTTGTAATGGTGGACATATCCGAATTCGGATATGAGGACGATCTGCTGTTCTGCGAGCACTTAGCCGAGAAGGTGGGTGTGGGCGCCGTGCCGGGCTCCAGCTTCTTCAGAGAGCCGGAGCACAGGTATATCCGCTTCCATTTTGCAAAGAAGGACGACACCCTCAATGAAGCCCTCAACAGGCTTGAAGGCATAAGAGCGAAGATATGACAGGATGCACTGCTCCCCGGGGGCAGTGCATTTTGTTTCTTTTGTTATAGATTTTACCTATATCATACTATATGTTATATGTATTTGACTTATAACGTATACTGGTATATAATAAGCACATCAAAGGAAAACAATTACTTTATGTAACTGAATAAACGGAGGAAACAAAAATGGCACAGACAACTCAGAAATGGGTAGAAAGAAAATACTGGAACGAGAAGCTGGAGACTCTTCCCAGAGAGGAGCTTGAAAAGTTCCAGCTTGAAAAGCTCAAGGAGATCATCCGCCACGCATACGAGAACTCTCCCTACTACAAGCGCACATGGGATGAGGCAGGCGTTTCTCCTGACGACATCAAGTCCCTCAAGGACATCCAGAAGTTCCCCTTCATCAACAAGAAGACCCAGCGTGACACTCAGGGTGTGGGCAGTTTCTTAGGTGAGCTGGCAGCCGTTCCCGAGGAGGACGTGGTGTTCATCTCCACATCATCAGGCTCCACAGGCGTTCCCACAGTCAGCCCCTTCACCAAGGCGGACTTCGATGCATTCCAGGACACTGAGAGCCGCTGGTTCTGGCAGATAGGCATGAGACCAAATGACCGCTATGTCCACGCCCTCAACTTCTCCCTCTATGTGGGCGGACCCGATGTAATAGGTGCTCAGAACATGGGCGCACTGTGCATCTGGGGCGGCACCCTTCCTTCCGACAGGCTCCTGTTCGTGCTCAAGACCTATCAGCCCACAGTCATCTGGACCTCTCCCTCCTATGCATGGCAGCTCGGTGAGAAGGCAAAGAAGGCGGGCATAGATCCCAAGAAGGATCTCAACATCAAGAAGATAATCGTTGCCGGTGAGCTGGGCGGCTCCATCCCCGCTACACGCAAGGCTATCGAGGATCTGTGGGGGGCAGAGCTCTACGACTTCTACGGCTTATCTGACATATTCGGCGCCTGCGCCGCACAGTGCGAATACCACGACGGCCTCCACATCGCCGAGGATCACATCCTTGTGGAGACAGTAGATATACATACCGGGGAGATCCTCCCCGACGGAGAGGTAGGCGAGCTGGTCTACACCACCCTCCAGAAGAAGGCACGTCCCCTCATCAGATTCAGGACAGGTGACATCGGCTACATCGACAAGACACCCTGCAAGTGCGGACGTACTCACGGGCGCATCCACATAAACGGGCGCAAGGATGATATGTTCATCGTATCCGCCGTAAATGTGTTCCCCTCCGATATAGAGGCTGTTGTACGTGACATAAAGGGCATCACAGGCGAGTATCTTATCAGGATATTCGAGAAGGACTTCACCTGCAAGTACGCCGTTGAGATAGAGAAGAACGCAGATAACCCCAAGACTGATGAGGAAGTGGCAGCAGAGGTATCCACCGCACTCAAGGCTCGTATAGGCGTTAAGCCCGCAAGAGTCGAGGTGCATCCCGACGGCGGCCTCAACACCCGCTCCGAGCATAAGTCATCAAGAGTCATTGATGAGCGTCATCAGGATTACAACATCTGATGTGACCGTTTATTCAGGGCAGGCCGTATATCTTCGGATATACGGCTTGTTCTATGGCTGGTTATAGAAAAAAACTATTTGACAAATGGGAATCTATGGTGCATAATAGTCTTATCAAATAACAAAGGAGCCAGGCACTATGATGTGTGTATGTTGTTTTTATCTGTATAAAAGAATAGACAGGTGAAAACGGCATGACCATAAGTGTTTTTGGGAGAATGTGTGTTTTCGCATTCTCCCTTTTTGTTTTGAGGTGAAGTATGGTCGATAACAGAGAGAGCATGACAGCCAAGCTGTGCGCATTCGCACGGGCTTATCATTCCAACATCGAGCCCAGGAAAATATCCGATGACTACCTTGCATTCGATCTTATGGGCAAGGAAGAATATGAGGAGATACGTGAGCATATAGTCTCAAACTATACCCATGACAGGAACATCAAGTGGTTTGTGAACACATTCTTTGCCCCCATTCCCCTGGCAAGGGAGCGCTTTGTGGAGGAGAGGCTGCGTGACTATGCGGAGGAGCCCTGCCAGATGGTAATATGCGGGGCGGGCGCCGATACCTTCTCATTCAGGAACGATAACGAAGGCATCACCATATTCGAGGTGGATCATCCCGATACACAGCGGTACAAGAAGCAGCGCATCCGTGCCCTTGAATGGAACATTCCGAAGAATGTCCGCTTCGTGCCTGTTGATTTCAATATCGAGAAGATGTCCCACAAGCTCATTGAGGCGGGCTTTGACACAAATGTGAGGACGTTCTTTACCATCCTTGGGGTAAGCTACTACCTGACTTTGCCCGTATTTACCGAGACACTCCGCCAGATAGCCGACCTTTCCGCACCCGGCAGCGAGCTTATCTTTGACTTTCCTCTGCAGGGCACAGGCTACCCCGAGCGTGTGGGCTATCTTGCACACATAACCGAGGAGCTTGGGGAGAAAATGTCCGGGGGCTTTACCTACAACGACGTGTCAAGGGCGCTGTATTCCCTTGGCTTCCAGATAGACACATATCTCCCTCCGGATATGGTGGAAAGGTCGTTCTTTGCAGACAGGGGGGACGAGCTCCACGCCTTTGAGAACGTGTCCCTGCTGTCCGCCAGCTACACCTCGGGATATGTCTTTGAATAACGGTTATAGCTTAAAACTATATCAGACTATATATTTCGCATACTTGACTTATATAGGAAAAAGCTATATAATGTACAAAGAGGTGATAACATGACTTTGCAGCAGATAAAATACGCCCTTGTTATTGCGGAGGCAGGCTCTCTCAACAAGGCAGCGGAGATACTTTACATTTCACAGCCCTCACTTTCCAGCTCCATAAAGGAGCTTGAAGGGGATACGGGCATTACCATATTCACACGCAACAGCCGTGGGGTCATCCCCACACCGGAGGGGGAGGAATTCCTCAGCTATGCCCGCCAGGTGTATCAGCAGTACGAGCTGCTCACCGACAAGTATTCCGGGAAAGCGAAGAAGAAGCACAGGTTCGGTGTTTCCTCCCAGCACTACTCCTTTGCGGTGGATGCCTTTGTGAAGACTGTGGAGCTGTATGACACCATAGGCTTTGACTTTGCATTCCGTGAGACAAGGACGATGGATGTCATCGAGGACGTTGGCTCTGCCAAAAGCGAGATCGGCATCATCTTCAAGTCCGATTACAACGAAAAGGTCATCGACAAGATGCTGAAGGTAAACGACCTTGAATTTACCTCCCTGATACGATGTCGGGCTTATGTGTACATCCACAAGGATCATCCCCTTGCAGACCATGAGAGCATTGCCTTTGACGAGCTGCTTGACTACCCCTGTCTGATGTTCGAGCAGGGGGACAGCATACCGGGCTTCTTTGCGGAGGAGATACTCTCCGACAAGGAATATCCCCGTGTGATCCGCACCACTGACAGAGCCACCAACCTCAACTTCATGATAGGTCTCAACGGCTTTACCCTGTGTTCGGGCATCGTGTCCGAGGAGCTCAACGGCAGCGACTACAAAATGATACCCTTCCGTGAGGATGACGAGAACCGCAACACCATCATGAACATAGGCTATATCACCAAGAAGAAGACGATCCGGAGCGATATTGCCAGCGACTATATCTTCTTCATCAAGGAGTTCCTTGACAAGGTCAAGGATCCTGTGCTTAACAAGGACTGATAATATGAGCTATAAGAACATCAACACCGCCCTCATACACGGGGGCATATCCATTGACGAGCGCACGGGAGCTGTAAACATCCCCATCTACCAGACCTCCACCTACAAGCAGGACGGTCTTGGGAAGATGAGGGGATACGAGTACAGCCGCACGGGCAATCCCACAAGAGAGGCGCTTGAAAGCCTTATCGCCGAGCTGGAGGGCGGCTATGCAGGCTTTGCCTTTGCATCCGGCATGGCAGCCACCACCGCAGTGCTCAGCCTCTTCCACAGCGGCGACAGGATACTCATTTCAAGCAATGTTTACGGCGGCACATTCAGGGTGCTTGACAAGGTGTTTGACCATTTCGGCTTCACATACCGCATCTCCGACACCTCCGACTCCGCCGCCTTTGAAAAGGACATCACCGAGGACGTAAAGGCAGTCATCATCGAAAGCCCCGCAAACCCACTCATGACCGTCACGGATATAAGGGCTATCGCCGATATTTCCCACAGACACGGTGTCACCGTCATCGTGGACAACACCTTTATGACCCCCTATCTCCAGCAGCCCCTGAAGCTGGGAGCGGACATAGTGGTGCATTCCGCCACAAAGTACCTTGGCGGTCATTCCGATGTAGTCGCAGGCCTTGCGGTGGTATCCACCGAGGAACAGGCGCATCAGCTTGCCTTCATACAGAACTCCACCGGTGGAGTCCTGGCTCCCTTTGATTCATTCCTCCTCATCCGGGGGATAAAGACCCTTTCCGTGAGGATGGACAGGCACACGGACAATGCCCTGAAAGCTGCCCGTTTCCTTAAAGAGCACAAAGGTGTCTCAAAGGTGTTCTATCCGGGGCTTGAAGACGATCCGGGCTATGAAGTGAACCTGAGGCAGGCAAGAAACGGGGGCGCCATGATCTCATTTGAGCTTGCAGACGGCTATGACATCAACACCTTCTTTGAAAGCCTGAAACTTGTGACTCTGGCTGAAAGCCTCGGGGGAGTGGAAAGCCTTGTATGCCACCCCTCCACCATGACCCACGCCTCCATACCAAAGGACATAAGGGACAGAGTGGGCATCACCGACGGGCTCATAAGACTCTCCGTTGGCATAGAGGATATAGATGACATCATATCCGATCTGGCACAGGCCATAGAAAGATCAGAGGTACAAAAATGAGTATATACGGATCCATGCAGGAGCTTATCGGGAATACTCCCCTGGTTAAGCTGAACAGTTTCGACCTTCCCGAAGGGGTGTCCCTGTACGCAAAGCTGGAGCTTTACAATCCCTCCGGCAGTGTCAAGGACAGGACAGGACTTTACATGATAAGGGATGCCGAGGAAAAGGGTCTGCTGAAAAAGGGCAGCACCATAGTCCTTGCCACCGCAGGGAATACAGGCCTCGGGGTAGCCTTTGCCGCCCTGGGACGGGGCTATGACCTTGTGTTCGTGGTGCCCACCAAGTTTTCTGCGGAAAAGCAGTCACTGCTGCGTGCTCTGGGGGCAAAGGTCATCAACACCCCCCGTGAGGAGGGTATGCTGGGCGCAGAGCGGAAGGCGGAGGAGCTGACCCGTGAGATCGACGGCGCCGTCACCTTCGATCAGTTCAAGAATGCCGCAAATCCCCTTGCCCACTACGAGACCACAGGCAGAGAGATCTGGGAGGATCTGGCGGGGAACATAGATCACGTTGTGGCAGGCGCCGGCAGCGGCGGCACCGTCAGCGGCATACTCAGATACATCAAGGAGAGAAGACCCTCCGTCAGGGGAATACTTGCCGACCCGGAGGGCAGCACCATGGGCGGCGGAGAGCACCACGACTACAACATAGAGGGCATCGGCAACGACTTTATCGCCGATACTATGGATATGTCCCTTATCGACGGGGTCATCAAGGTCACCGATGATGAGGCATTTGAGCATTCACGGCTGCTTGCCCGCAGAGAGGGCATATTTGCAGGCTCCTCATCCGGGGCAGCCCTTGCGGCAGCTCTGAAGCTGATACAAAGCGGCGCAAAGGGGAATATCGTCACCGTATTCCCGGACAGGGGCGACAGATATTTCACCACAGGGCTTTATGAATAGACCACAGTCTCTCACATGAAAATCACAAGCCACAGACCCGCTGAAAGAGTCTGTGGCTTGCTTGTTTCTTTAAAATCGGGTCGCCTGTCCGGTCATGCCCATACCACACGGTTCTTGCCCTCTGCCTTTGCCTTGTACAGGGCTGCATCCACACGGTAGCAGGTGCGGTCGGGATCCTCCCCGTCTATGGCACGGGTGACACCTATGCTGACAGTCATTCTGCCTGCCTTGCCGAAGTCTTTGGCTGCAATGGCGGTGCATATGCCGTCTGCAATGGCTTTTGCCCGTTCGTCGTCGGCATCTGTCAGCAGAAGCATGAATTCCTCGCCGCCCCAGCGCCCTGCGGACATATCCTCCTTGTCCGCATAATCCTGCAGCACCTTTGCTATGCCCGCAAGCACCGCATCTCCGGTGCTGTGGCCGCAGTTGTCGTTCACCAGCTTGAAGTCGTCTATGTCAAGCATGATAAGGTATGTGCCCGGGGTGTGCTTTTCCCCTATGGCTTCTGTTATGCGCCGCTGTATCTCACGGCGGTTGTAGAGTTGTGTAAGGCCGTCGGTTATAGCCATTATCTCAAGCTGCCTGTTTTTCAGCGCCAGCTCGTCGGTGGTGGCTTTGATAAAGGTGGCAAGGCGGTTTATCATGGATACCTTGCCTGAAAACTGCTCCTGCACCTCATCCACAGGCTCCGGCAGGGTGTGTGCCTCTCCCTCACGCAGGGCGGCTATGACCAGCGTCACATTGTGCAGATCCAGGTATTTCCCGGTGCGCAGGAACTCGCCCGAGGTGTAAAAGCCCGATGACGGGGCTATCTTCTGCAGGGGCAGAGTTTCCTTGCCTATTTCGTCATTGCCCCAGTAGGTACGTCTTGCTGCACAGGAGAAGCACAGTATGACCTCCGGTGCGAAGTCTCTTATCTTCAGGCAGCTTTCACGCACGGCATTCAGTATCGTCCAGGGATCGCCGTAGGATATGCGGGCAGATACGTTCATCTCCATATCCCCGGTCATGGTAAGACTGCCGTCCGGGTTGCTGTTTATGGCGGTGCGCAGTATCTCTATGCCGTGGGACTTGTACAGGAAGGGGAATTCAAGTGTGTTGTTGGAGAAGTGCTCATCGTTCTTGATGTGCAGATAGCGGTAGTAGGCATCATAGGCAGGGGCATTGTCCAGCTCGATGAGCCTGCGGCCCTCGGCTGCTGTTACCTTGAGCTCCTGTCCGAGAGGCTTCCATCCTGTGACATAGGTGGTCTTGATGTTGAGATCCTCGCCGCCCATCATCACAGCGATCATGCCGTACTCCATAAAGCCCTTGTCGCTCGAGAACACACACGCCACATCAGTGTTTATGTCCTCGCTGATAGCGCCGCCGCCGAATATCTCCACACCCTCCCGGATATTGTCCAGCTCCCGGCATACGTCTGTCATGGACATACCTCTGATGGTGACCAGCAGCTCCACAGCCTTTACCCAGTCCTCGCTGTTCACACGCCTTGCCAGCTCCCTTGCACTTTCGACCCGTATCTCCGGGTCAAGGGGAAGGGCAAACAGTTTTACCCTTGTGGAGGGGTATTCAAAGATGGTGCATATTATGGAGAACACTCCGCCGCAGAAATCTCCGTTCACGATGTTGCCGTTGGAGGAGCAGCCGGAGTATACGGCTTCGGGCATTTTTTTGTCCAGGATGCCGCACATCTCCTTTATGCGCACGGGATCGGGTATCTCGGTGAATATGGAGAACATGACTGCTGATATTACACGGGAGGAACACCACTGGCGGATCTTATCCACCTCTTTGGAGAATTCCGACGGTTCCTTTACATTGAACTGGAACTGCTTCATAGTATCACCTCGGCTGTCGGTTATTTGTATCTGAATCTGTCAATAAGGCTGCTGAGTATCTCGAACTGACCCGAAAGCTCCTGGGATACGGCAGCGTTTTTCTCTGCCGCCTGTGAGCTGGAGCGGATGGTGCCGTTTATCAGGGACATCCCCTTGTCTATCTCTTTGATGTTTGCCGCCTGTTCGTCGGCGGAGGCGGAGATGCTCTCTACGGCTGCGGAGATGCTCTCCACATGACCCACGATCTGTGACAGGGAGGCGGAGGTCTTTTCCGCAAGCTCCGTGCCCCCGGATATGGATTCCAGCGAGTTTTCGATAAGCTCCCTTGTGCGTGCGGCAGCTTCCGTGGATTTGGCTGCAAGAGTGCGCACCTCGTCTGCCACCACCGCAAAGCCCCGTCCGCTGTCCCCGGCACGGGCTGCCTCCACAGCGGCATTGAGGGAGAGGATATTGGTCTGGAAGGCAATATCGTCTATTACGTTGATGATGTCTTCTATCTCCGCAGAGGAGGACTTTATGTGCTGCATGGCATCCACCATGCGGTGCATATGCTCCTGCCCCTCCTTTGCCTGTTCCCCGGCAAGGGCGGTCATCTCACGGGCTCTGCGGGCATCCTTGGCGTTCTCGGTTATCTTGCGGGATATGTCGGTGACGGACTCTGTGAGCTGGCTCACTGCGGCGGATTCGTCATAGGAGTTCTTGGACATCTCCGCTGTTCCCACAGATACCTGTGAGGAGCAGGTGTTGACGGAGACCGATGCCTTGTGAACCTCCCCGAAGGTGCTGCGAAGGGAGGCAAGGATGGTATCCATGGTGTTTTTCAGCTCGATGAAATCCCCCTTGTAGTCAGCCTCGGACTCGACCAGCAGATCCCCCCCGGATACGGCTGTAAGCACCCGCTTGATATCGGATATGTATATCTGCAGCGAGGATATGGTGAGATCCAGTGATTCAAGGAGCTGGCTCGTCTCATCCCTGCGGTCGGTGGTGGGGGAGGGTGAGGCAAGATCCCCTCTTGACAGCAGATACAGCCTCTCGGATGCAGCTATTATGGGGCGGGCTATCCTGGCTGCAGCTATGCGGGCGAATATCACGGAGAATATTATTACCAGGCACAGTATGCCCGCAGAGGTGATGAACACCTTGTAGAAGGGTTCAAGCACACCGTCATAGGGCACAAGGATCATGACGTACAGGGAATCATAGTTCTGCACCCGGCACCAGCCCGCAAGGTACTTGGTGCCGGAGATCTGAATGACCTTGCTGCCCGACAGATCGAATAAGTACCGCAATACCACCTGGGTGTCCTCCCACTGGGTGTCTATGCTGTCAATAAGGTCGTATATCCCTGCATATCCGGGGTCTGCGGCTGCAAGCTCCTCCAGCTCGTCATTCTTCTTGAACATGGGGGCATCCGTCTCGGAAACTATCTTGCCGTCCTTTGTTATGACAAAGCCGAACATATCCATGGAGTCGGAGCTGGAAATATCCTTGAACACCCTGTCGAGAAAGCCCGCATTGTTGTATATGTCCGCATTGGACACGGCGGCGGCGTAGGCGGTGGAAAGGTTTTCCACCTGGTCCTTCGCAGAGGATACCACCTGCTTGTACATTCTGAGGGTGTTGCTTATTGTGAGCAGCAGAGTTGCCATGACAACGCATACCACGGCTATCTGCACTATCATCCCGAGTATGGAGCTTTTCGGCCTGGCAAGGGATATTCCCGTCATGCTCCGGTTCTTTTGTTTCGTCATATATTTCACCACATATCGTACTGCTGTACAATGGAAAAGTCATGCTGTGCCGTGGTGCGGGCGTAAGGCTCTGATCGGCGCTGCCCGCATGGTTACAACTATACATTATATATTATATCACGCAAATGGTAAGAAAATGTTATCAAATTGTGAATTGGTCTGCCTAAAATATGGCTGCATATTTGTGTATAACCCCATGCTGATTGTGGGATGTGACAATTATGCGGGAATGCCACAAAAAAATATTATGCACCTCAACAAAATCGCCGGAATTAGTGGAAAGAGAAAAAGTTTTGTGCTATAATATAAAGCGTGTCTTTATGTGTAAAACATACATAAAATATCATATATATCTGGAGGATGTTTTTCATGGCGCTTATATCTAAGAACAATACAGCCGCAAACACATGGGAGCTTGAGGTATCAGGCACCGCAGAGCAGTTTGAGGAGGCTGTGGAATCCGCATACCGCAAGCAGAGGGGCAGGATAAGTGTGCCCGGCTTCAGAAAGGGCAAGGCTACCCGCAAGATGATAGAGAAGCTCTACGGCGAGAGCGTATTCTACGATGAGGCTGTAAACAGCATGGTAAACACTGTTATACTTCCTGCCGTGGAGGAGGCTGACCTGGAGCTGGTGGATACTCCCAAGCTGGATGTGAAGTCCATATCCAAGGAAGACGGCGTAAAGTTCACCGTTACCTGCACCACCAAGCCCGAGGTAACTGTTGAGAACTACAAGGGCATAGAGGTGGAAAAGCCTGCAAGAGAGGTAAAGGATTCCGACGTTGAGGAGGAGCTGAAGCGTCAGCAGGAGAAGAACGGCCGCCTTATCACCGTTGAGGACAGGGCTGCCAAGGAAGGCGACACTGTAAACATCGACTTCAAGGGCTTCATCGACGGCGTTCCCTTTGAGGGCGGCTCAGAGAAGGGCTTTGATCTGAAGCTGGGCTCCGGCAACTTCATCCCCGGCTTTGAGGCTCAGGTCGCAGGCCACATCACAGGTGAGGAATTCACCATAGATGTGACCTTCCCCGAGGACTACCAGATGGAAGAGGTAGCAGGCAAGCCCGCACAGTTTGAGATAAAGCTCAACGAGATAAAGGAAACAGAGCTGCCTGAGCTGGATGACGACTTTGCAAAGGACGTTTCCGAGTTCGACACCCTTGACGAGTACAAGGCTGACGTTAAGAAGATGCTTGAAGAGCGTGCAAAGAACAATGCGGATGTCATTGCTGAGAACCGCATCTTTGACGCATTCGAGAAGCTGGTTCAGGCTGATGTGCCCGCTGTTATGTTTGACAAGGAGATCGACAGGCACGTTGAGGACTTCGAGCAGAGACTCAAGTCCCAGGGTCTTGATATGCAGATGTACCTTGCCTTCTCCGGCATGACCAAGGAGCAGTTCAGGGATTCCTTCAGGGAGAATTCCGAGAAGAGCGTAAGAACAAGGCTGGGTCTTGAAAAGGTAGCACAGGCAGAGGGTCTTACCGCCACTGAGGAGAAAGTGGAGGAGGAGATCAAGAAGTTGGCTGACCGCTACAACATAGATGCATCCGCTATGAGGAACTACGTTGACATCAACGCTCTCAAGGCTGATATCCTTGTAAGCGAGGCAGCAGACCTCATCAAGAACAGCGCAGTCATCAAGGAAGCAGCCGCTGAATAGACCCTTTCCACAGGAGGCAGATCATGTCATTAGTACCTTACGTCGTTGAACAGACCAACCGCGGCGAGCGTTCAATGGACATATTCTCACGCCTGCTCAATGACAGGATAGTTATCCTGTCCGAGGACGTGAACCATAACACCGCCAGCCTTATCGTGGCGCAGATGCTCTTCCTTGAGGGGCAGGATCCTGATAAGGACATATTCTTCTACATCAATTCCCCCGGCGGCTCCATCTCCGACGGCATGGCAATATATGACACCATGAACTACATCAAGTGCGATGTGTCCACCATATGCATCGGCATGGCAGCCTCCATGGGTGCGTTTCTCCTGAGCTCCGGCGCAAAGGGCAAGCGCTTTGCCCTGCCCAATGCGGAGATCATGATACATCAGCCCCTTATCGGCGGCGGCGGACTTTCGGGACAGTGCACCGACATAAAGATCCATTCCGATCACCTGGTGCGCACCCGTGAAAGACTGAACAGAGTGCTTGCGGAGAACACCGGCAAGCCTCTTGAGGTCATTGCAGCCGATACGGAGCGTGACAACTACCTGACCGCAGATGAAGCCGCAGAGTACGGCCTTATCGACAAGGTCATCGCCCACAGATAATCAACAAGGCAAAGCCTGTGCATAACAGCACAGGCTTTCTCAAAAGGAAACGGATAGGTATGGCACCCAAGCTAAAAATATGCAATTTCTGCGGCAGGAAAGAAAATGAGGTACTCCAGCTTTTCAGAGGGGCAAATGATGTCAACATCTGCGACAACTGCGTTGTCTACTGCTATGAGTATCTTGAGCACGATGTGCAGAGCGGCAGCCCTGCCCACCAGAAGCGCCCTGAGATAAAGACAGGCAAGGACACCAAGGAGGAGAAGCTGAAGACTCCCCAGGCCATAAAGGCTGTGCTCGATGACTATGTCATAGGTCAGGATGCGGCAAAGACCGCCCTTTCCGTGGCGGTCTACAATCACTACAAGAGGATAAACAACCTCTCCGACAAGGACAATGACGTGGATATACAGAAATCCAACGTATGTCTTTTGGGGCCTACGGGTGTGGGCAAGACCCTTATTGCCCAGACTCTTGCAAAGATACTTGAGGTGCCCTTTGCCATTGCGGATGCCACCACCCTTACAGAGGCGGGCTACGTGGGCGAGGACGTGGAGAACATCCTCCTGCGCCTTATCCAGGCGGCGGACTACGACATAGAGGCAGCCGAGAAGGGCATCATCTACATAGACGAGATAGACAAGATAGCAAGAAAATCCGAGAATATGTCCATCACCCGTGATGTATCCGGTGAGGGGGTACAGCAGGCGCTGCTCAAAATAATAGAGGGCACCGAGGCAAGCGTTCCTCCCCAGGGCGGCAGAAAGAACCCCTATCAGGAATTTCTGCACATCAACACAAAGAATATACTCTTTATATGCGGCGGAGCCTTTGACGGCCTGCAGCAGATACTCAAAAAGAGGCTTGAATCCTCCACTCTGGGCTTCGGGGCGGATGTAAAGTCCAAGAACGAGATGGAAGCCAACATCTTCCGTGAGGTGACACCCGACGATCTGGTGAAGTACGGCATCGTGCCGGAGCTTATCGGCCGTCTGCCCCTTATCTCCGTGCTGGATGAGCTGGATGAGCCTGCCCTTGTGCGCATACTCACCGAGCCTAAGAACGCCCTTGTAAAGCAGTATCAGAAGCTGTTCGAGCTTGACGGCATAGAGCTCTCCTTCGAGGAGGATGCCCTCACCGCCATTGCCCACAAGGCCATTGAGCAGAAGACGGGTGCAAGAGGTCTGCGCTCCATTGTGGAGAACCTTCTCCTTGATACTATGTTCTCTGCCCCCTCGGACGAGACTGTGACAAGCGTTATCGTCACAAAGGAGGCTGTCACCGACGGGGAGCCTCTTGTGGTAGAGCACAGCAGAGCCCTGAGAAAAGCAAAGTAGCACGGCTTTAAGGGGCGGCTATGTTTACCGTAAAGCGCATATGCCTTATGCATATCATCCCTGCCGGGGTGTGCATAGGGCTTATCACAGCAGGGACATTCTGGGACAAGGCCGTATCGGATGCCCTGTACAGCCGGGGCAATTTCCCCATGCTCATAGTGTCCGTTCTGGGGCAGTACCTGTTCTCGGCTGTATTCATATTTATAGCAGGAGTGCTTTGCCGGCAGGCAGTTATTTCGGATGCCCATGCGGCAAAGCGCACGGCAGGTGCGGCAGTGCTGGGCATAAGCGCACTTATCATGGGGATAAGGGGACTTGACCATGTGCTGGACACGGAAAACATCGGGGCGCTGCTCCCGGACACGGAATTTTCCCTCGGGGCAAGGCTTCTGATGCTGATGGTGTTCATGCTGTCTCTGTTTTTCATAGGGCTTTGGCTGTCACCGAGGGAATATGACAGGGCTCTGGCAAGGCGGCTCACAGAGGTGCTTCTGTACCTTCTGGCGGCGCTCATAGTGCTTGCTTTGCTGAAATCATCCTTTGCCCGCCCCCGCTACCGCTTTACACTTATGGGGACGGACGGCATAGATTTTCTCCCCTGGTATGCGTCAATGGGCAGTGCAAAGCAGGCGGAGGAACTGTACGGCATTACGGGGGTGCAGGCATTTGCCTCATTCCCCAGTGGACATTCCCTTATATCCATGATCCATGTCATAGCGCTGCCCTGTATGGCGTACATATTCCCGGGGCTTAAAAAAAGAGCCGGGCTGCTGTTTGTCACCGGTGCCTGCTTTGGGTTCTGCGTTATGCTTTCAAGGATAGTGCTGGGGGCACATTATCTTTCCGACGTGGGCACAGGCGGACTTGTCGCCCTTGCGGTGAGCTTTGTGTTCTTCATGGTGCACAGGGTCAAAAATTAACTGCGCTCCGCATAAGCTGCGGGGTGCTCAAAAAAAGGGGGGACGACCCTTTTACCGGGTCAGATTATGGAAATAAGTATCAGCGCAAATATGGTGTTCGTTTTCGTGACCATAATCGTATATCTTATAGTTATGGTGGCTGTGGGCATCATCTGCTCAAAGAAGAACGACAATGTAGGGGATTTCTATTTAGGCGGCAGAAGACTGGGACCTCTGGTCACTGCCATGAGTGCAGAGGCATCGGATATGTCCAGCTATCTGCTCATGGGTCTGCCGGGGCTTGCTTTCCTGTGCGGCACGGGTGAGGTAAGCTGGACGTGCATAGGCCTTGCAGTAGGAACATACCTGAACTGGCTGCTTGTGGCAAGGCGGCTGCGCCTGTATTCCGCAAAGAACGGCGCCATAACCATCCCCGATTTCTTTTCAAGGCGCTATGGTGACAGCAGCAACATCATCAGTGCCATATCCGCCGTTATCATACTTGTGTTCTTCATACCCTATACAGCGTCGGGCTTTTCCGCCTGCGGAAAGCTCTTCGGCACCCTTTTCGGCGTGGACTATCATGTTGCAATGCTCATATCCGCCGTCATTATCATCTCCTACACCAGTATAGGCGGCTTTCTTGCGGCATCCACCACTGACCTTATACAGAGCATAGTGATGTCCGTTGCCCTTGTGATACTCATTGTATTCGGCGTATCAAAGGCAGGGGGCATGGGTGAGGTCATAGAGAATGCAAAGGGGCTTACAGGCTACCTTTCCCTCACACAGAGCCATGTCCACGGGGATAATTCCGCATCCCCCTTCGGCTTCCTGCCCATAGTCTCCACCCTTGCCTGGGGGCTGGGATACTTCGGTATGCCCCACATCCTCCTTCGCTTCATGGCTATACAGGATGACAAGAAGATAAAGCTTTCAAGGCGCATCGCATCCGTGTGGGTAGTTATCTCCATGGGTATCGCCATCCTCATAGGCATCATCGGCAATGCCATGGTGCAAAACGGCAGCATCAGCGTCCTTTCCGACAATTCAGGCTCCTGGTCGTCAGAATCCGAGACTGTTGTCATCAAAATGGCACAGCTCATGGCGGAGCATTCCGTGATCACAGCAGTGTTTGCGGGGCTTATCTTCTCCGGTATCCTTGCCTGCACCATGTCCACCTCCGATTCACAGCTCCTTGCGGCATCCTCCAGTATGTCCGAGGATCTGCTGCACCGCTTCTTCAAGGTGGAGCTTGACGAAAAGAAGTCCATGTTTGCCGCAAGGGCAGTGCTGGTCATAATCGCAGTCATCTCCGTAGGCATCGCATGGAACCCGGACAGCTCCGTATTCCGTGTTGTATCCTTTGCCTGGGCGGGCTTCGGCGCTACATTCGGTCCTCTCATGCTCCTTGCCCTCTTCTGGAGGCGCTCCAACAAGCAGGGCGCAGTTGCAGGCCTTGTTGCAGGCGCTGTTATGGTGTTTGTGTGGAAGTTTGCGGTTCGCCCCATGGGGGGAGCCTGGGATATATATGAGCTGCTCCCCGCCTTTATCGTGGCACTTGTGATCAATGTTATCGTATCCCTTGCAACAAAGGCGCCCGAGGATCATGTTACCGATACCTTCGACAAGGTGAATGCAGAGATCAAGGGCTCATAAGATCTCAAAGTCAAAGCTAACGTCTGTGACAGCAGGTGATCAGATTGACCGACTACAGAAAATTAGTGGAAGAATACGGCAAGAAGAAGGGTATCACCGTCATAGCGGGACCCTCCGACGGGAAACCCAATGCCGTAGGTGTGTTTTACTCCAGGGCTGAGGTCATCTGGGTGGTATACCGCACCAATGACACGGGGCTCATGGCCGTGCTGGATTCCGCCCTCTTTGAGGAGCTGGGCTGGGAAAGGCTTGCCTCAAAATTGGGGCTGGATCTGGATATGCCTGCCGACCGCCCCGCATTTGAAGTGGACAAGGCGGAGGTCATCGAGGAGAACCTCAGCTACCTTATGGGTCACATGGCAGGTGCCGGTGAGACCAAGGACGGCATAAACTTTATGACCACTGCCGCCATTGCGGCGCACACTGCCGCAGAGTCGGCAAAGAACAGCGTGACAGCAAGGAAGGACGAGCCCGCTCCAGCTGAAAAGCCTGTAATGCCCGAAAAGCCTGTAATGCCTGAAAAGCCTATAATGCCCGAAAAGCCTGTTACCGCAGAAAAGGTGGCTGTGACCGAAAAACAGGCTGTCACCGCAAAGCCCGCTGCAAAGGCAAAGTCCGGCGGCATGGAGGAGCTTTCCACTGCTGATATAGCAGCTATGCTGGCGGCAGGAGTGGATCCGGGGATCGCAATGGCTGAATCCTCAAGAAGCGGCATAGGAATGTCCGGTGGGGCAGCGCCTTCAAGAGTACAGCCTCCAAAGGCGGCAGAAAAGCTCCCGGAGGCACCCGCACCCCAAAAGCCCTCCCCCGAGACAGTGCTCAAAAATGCCATTGGGAAGAAAAATCCGGCGGGGGACAGGTTCTTTGATGCAAAGGATCTGGAGGAATACACCAAGGTAGAAAGAGATACCTTCGTTGAGATAGTGGACATTGTTAAGGCACGCACCCCAGGGCTCATGGACACCCGCATATTCCCGGACAGGGATGTGAAGCTGGCTGTGGGTCTGGGCTGGTACACCGACCCTGCGGACGGGGAATATGTGGTGTACGAGAACGGCAGCGACTTAAAGCGAATGGTGCTGTACAAGGGCATCAGCGAGACGGCGGCGTGCAGGATATTCTGGGAAAGCTATGCTGACCTTGAAAAGCGCCCTGAGACTGGGGCGGCACCCTTTACCCTCCCTCCCGAGGCATTCCGTGCCCTCACTCCCGTCACCATGAAGGAGCTGGTGAAGAATGCCGAGACGCTCAATGTGGATCTGACCACAGCCGGGTGTACCATCGGGAGCCATTCCACAAGGCCTCATATATATGGTGTATATGCGGACGGAGATGACTTTGTGGTGTATGACAACGTCACGGAACACTCCTCAAGGGAGGTATACAGGGGGTCTGACGAGCAGGAGGCGTGTGCAAGGCTGTGGCGGTTCATAACCACACGTATGTCCCGCCCCATAAAGGTGGAGGACAAGGCATCCCAGGACTTTTCAGCCCGTGCCCTTGATGTCATAAGGGATATGGCAGGGGATCTGCGGCTTTTTACCTCATCGGATGATGATTATTACAGCGGCGGTATGCACTTTTCCGGCAGACGGGGCTCAGGTATACTCACAGACATTGCGGTAAATGCCATAATAGATGTGACAAAAGGCTTTCTCAAAAAATAACGGACTGAACCCGGTACGCACGGGGATGGAAAGGAACAACATGAACTTCGAGATAAGAGACCCTGAACTCTGGGAGTCAGGTGAGACCAAGATAAACTGGGTAAAGGCAAATATGCCCCTTCTCCGTGGACTGGAGGAGGAATTTGCAGCGACAAAGCCCTTTGCAGGGCTGAAAGTCGCCCTTTCCGTGCACCTTGAGGCAAAGACTGCCTATCTGTGCAAGGTGCTTGCCGCAGGCGGTGCGGATATGTACATCACAGGGTCAAATCCCCTTTCCACACAGGATGATGTGGCTGCTGCCCTCGTACATGACGGGCTGAAGGTCTTTGCCTGGTATGATGCCACGGAGGAGGAGTACCACCGCCATATAAGCCGTGTTGTGGAGGTGGGCCCCAATATCATCATAGATGACGGAGGAGATCTTGTACACCTTATGCACACGGAGTACAGGGAGCTTATCCCCAATGTCATAGGCGGCTGCGAGGAGACCACCACAGGCATTATCCGCCTTGTGGCAATGGAGAGGGCAGGGGAGCTCAAATTCCCCATGGTAAAGGTGAACAATGCGGACTGCAAGCACCTTTTCGACAATCGCTACGGCACGGGCCAGTCCGTATGGGACGGCATAAACCGCACCACCAACCTTATCGTGGCAGGCAAGGATGTGGTAGTCGCAGGCTACGGCTGGTGCGGCAAGGGCGTTGCCATGCGTGCAAAGGGCATGGGTGCGTGTGTCACCGTAACGGAGGTTGACCCCATAAAGGCAATGGAGGCTGTTATGGACGGCTTCAAGGTAGCACCCATGGAAAAGGCAGCCGAATACGGAGATATATTCGTCACTGTCACAGGCTGTGATGCGGTCGTCACCGAAAAGAGCTTTATGAAGATGAAGAGCGGTGCTATCTGCTGTAATGCGGGCCACTTTGACTGTGAGGTGGATGTGGCATGGCTCGAAAAGAATGCTGTGCGCTCCTGGACTGCAAGGCACAACATAAAGGCATATGAGCTTGCAAACGGCAATGTGGTGAATGTCATCGCCCAGGGCAGGCTTGTGAACCTTGCCGCCGGGGACGGACACCCCGCAGAGATAATGGATATGTCCTTTGCGGTGCAGGCCATGAGTGCCCTGTACCTTGTAAAGAACAGGGGGACTCTCACACCCGGCACCATAGACGTGCCCCGCAGCGTTGACCTTGAGATCGCAGGGAGAAAGCTTGCGGCATGGGGCATAGAGATAGACACCCTGACCCCCGAGCAGGAGGCATATCTTAGCAAGGGACTGTGAGCAAACAACGGTCAGCACAGTGTACAGGCTGACAAGGAGGTATAGAAATGTCAAAGCTTATGCTTGGCAATCAGGCAGTAGCGAGGGGGCTTTATGAGGCGGGCGTTGATGTGGTGTCCTCATACCCCGGCACACCGAGTACAGAAATAACGGAAGTGGTATCGAAATACGACGAGATACACTCCGAGTGGGCACCCAACGAAAAGGTGGCAGCAGAGGTGGCAATAGGTGCATCCATAGGCGGGGCACGCTCCTTCTGCGCCATGAAGCACGTCGGTCTCAACGTAGCCGCAGACCCGCTGTTCACCGCCTCATACACAGGGGTGAACGGAGGCTTTGTCATAGCCGTTGCAGATGACCCCGGGATGCATTCATCCCAGAACGAGCAGGACAGCCGCCACTATGCCATAGCCTCAAAGGTGGCAATGGTGGAGCCCTCAGACTCCGGGGAATGCAAGGAATTCACCAAAATGGCATACGATCTTTCGGAAAAGTTCGATACGCCTGTGATACTGCGCCTTTCCACCCGTGTGTCCCACAGCCAGAGCATAGTTGAGGAATGTGACCGCATCCCCCATGACATCGGCACATACGAGAAGAATGCCCAGAAGTATGTAATGATGCCCGCCTATGCAAAGCCCAAGCACATCATGGTGGAGGAGCGCACCCAGAAGCTGCGTGAATATGCGGAGGTCTGTCCCTTCAACAAGATAGTGTGGGGCAGCACGGATATAGGTGTCATCACCTCCGGCATATCCTATCAGTACGCAAGGGAAGCCCTTGGTGACAGGGCATCCTACCTGAAACTGGGGCTTATAAACCCCATGCCCGAAAAGCTCATAAAGGACTTTGCCTCAAAGGTGAAGAAGCTCTATGTAATAGAGGAGCTTGACGACGTTATAGAGACTCACTGCCGCAAGCTGGGCCTTGACCCTGTGGGGAAGGACTTCTTCAAGTGGATAGGTGAGTATTCCCAGAGCTACATCAGGGAAAAGATATTCGGCGAAAAGGACGAATACGTGAGCTACTCCGAAAATGTGCCTGTTCGCCCCCCTGTTATGTGTGCAGGCTGCCCCCACAGAGGCGTGTTCTATGTGCTGAAAAAGCTGGGCGTTATGGTGAGCGGCGACATCGGCTGCTACACTCTTGGGGCAGTAGCCCCCCTTGCAGCCATTGACACCACCGTGTGCATGGGCGCATCGGTGAGCGGGCTCCACGGCTTCAACCTGGCAAGAAAGGGCGAATACGAGGGCAAGGCAGTAGCTGTCATAGGTGACTCCACCTTTATCCATTCCGGCATAACAGGTCTTATAAACATCGCCTACAATGCCACGAATTCCACGGTCATCGTGCTGGATAACTCCATCACAGGCATGACAGGCCACCAGAACAACCCCGCAAACGGCTTCAACATCAAGGGAGAGCCTGCAACAGCAGTGGATCTGGAGGCTCTTGCCCATGCAGTGGGCATTGAGCGTGTGCGTGTGGTAGACCCCAACGACCTTGCTGAGACCGAAAAGGTCATAAGGGAAGAGCTTGAAGCAAAGGCGCCCTCCCTTATCATCACAAGGCGCCCCTGCGCTCTGCTCAAGAGCGTGAAGCACAACCCGCCTGTAAAGGTGGATGCAGACAAGTGCCGCTCCTGCAAGGCGTGCATGAAGATAGGCTGTCCCGCCATTTCCATGTCCACCAAGAAGGCAAAGATCGACGATACACTGTGCGTAGGCTGCGGACTGTGCGAACAGATGTGCCGCTTTGACGCCATACACTAAGGGAGGTAGCTATGACCAGATCTATTATGATAGTAGGCGTGGGCGGTCAGGGAACCCTCCTTGCAAGCCGCATAATCGGCAATGTGCTTTTGTCACAGGGCTATGACGTCAAGATGAGCGAGGTTCACGGGATGAGCCAGAGAGGCGGCTCCGTGGTAACATATGTAAAGTACGGGGATGAGGTGTTCTCCCCCGTCATCGAAAAGGGTCAGGCCGACCTTATCATCGCCTTTGAGGCGCTGGAGGCTGCCCGCTATGTGGAGTACCTGAAAAAGGGCGGCAGGATCGTCATGAACACCCAGGAGATAGAGCCTATGCCTGTCATAACAGGTGCGGCGGAGTACCCCGCAAACATCGTGGAGAACATACGAGCCTGCGGTTGTGATGTGGTCGCCATAGATGCCCTGTCCCTTGCAAAGGAGGCAGGCACCGCAAGGGCTGTGAACGTTGTCCTCATGGGCGTGGTCTCCAAGTCCACAGACTTTGGCGAGGACGTATGGATAAAGGCTCTGGAGGAATGTGTTCCCCCCAAGGTGATAGACGTGAACAAAAAGGCATTCGCACTTGGCAGAAGTATAGAATAAGAAGCATAACAGAAGAGGAGCGGCAAAACCGCTCCTCTTTTCCGGTCTGCAACATTCACCTGTGATACTGATAATAAACCCCGCAAAACATAAGACAGGTACCCATATAGAATTTGCCCCGAAGCACTTCAAAGTGCTTCGGGGCATTGTATTATAAAACTGCTAAGACAAATCATAGATATAGATTAGCTATACTCTTTATTCGATGAATAATTCCATATCAACACAGTCCCATATACCTATGGGCATTTCAAATTTTCTACTGTTATACTCTTTAAATCCGACTGTTTGGTAACAATTCATTGCACTCTCATTGTTTAAGAATACACCAAGATCTATTCTCTTTGCGGTCAAGTTTTCCTTAACATATCTGATGCCAAGAAGCAGCATTTCTTTTCCGTAGCCTTTTCCTCTCATGGTTGGATCAATTATTACAAAACCAAATCGAACAGTAGAGTCATTATCCTCAAATGGATATCTAATTATAAAGTGACCTACAACATTACTATTTTCATCTACTGCTGTGAGAGGAATAAATCTTCCTGTTTTGATTTGCGGTACATAATTATCATCAATATCATTTTCTGAAAGAGGAAACTTATTGTATCTGTCAGCAGACCATTTATATAGCTCCTCGGCAGTTCTTAACCATTTACATATGATCGCAGAATCTTCTTTTTTGTATGCTCTTAAATACATCTTCCAATAACCTCCGTAAATCCGATTTATGTTAGTTACCATTATAGTACATCATCTATGCACTGTCAATAGAAACGCCATAGTACTTCTGACTTTGCATCAGAAATACCATGGCTTAAAACTTCTATATTTAGACCTTGCGGGGTTCATCAATTGCTTGTCCGGGCAGGCGGAAAGGGGGAGCGGCTTGCGTTTACAAGCATAAATGGGAGAATTGGTAAGTAAGGGAGCAGCAGAGGAAGGGGCTCAGCCAATTGCCTTTTCGACGGCTGCCCTGACGTTCTTCATGTCCTCAGTGGGCTCAAAGCGTGCGGTCACGTTGCCGTCCCTGTCAACTAAGAACTTGGTGAAATTCCACTTGATGGAGGGATTGTGTTCAAAGTCCTTGTCGATGGTCTTCATCATGGCGGTCATCGCACCTGCCTTTAAGCCCTTGCCGAAGCCCGCAAAACCTTTCTGTGATTTGAGGTAGGTAAACAGGGGGAGCTCATTCTCACCGTTGACATCGGATTTCTTCATCTGGGGGAACCGGGTCTTGTATCTGAGTGTGCAGAACTCGTGTATCTCATCGTCTGTGCCGGGTGTCTGCCCTGCGAACTGGTTGCAGGGGATGTCGATTATTTCAAGCCCCTTGTCGTGGAATGCCTCGTACATCTCTTCAAGCTCCTTGTACTGGGGAGTAAAGCCGCAGCCCGTGGCGGTGTTGACGATAAGCATTACCTTGCCCCTGTACTGTGAAAGGGAAACATCTCCCTCCCTTGCGGGGACGGTATAATCATATATGCTCATAACGCAGCCCTCCTTAATTGATTTGTTGTGATTTAATTTTACACAATTAAATCCGTTTTGTCAAGCCCCAAATTAAAATTTGTAGACTTGCACAAAGATTTATGGTGGATACACCGCATAATGACAAAGCAACATAACATCCTCCGAAAAGGCTGCTATGCTGCTGATCACAAGTATAATGCTTCCTGCTGATGCTAAAACAGGGGCTTTTTGCGGATGTCCTCCATTTCGTAGTCCTCATCCGGTAGGGTGAGATCCGATTCGGGCATTACCCCGGGCACGGCTTCCTCCATCACAGCCGGGGCAGGTGTCCCCTCGGCGCTTGCCTTGTCAGCCTCTGCCAGGAGGCGGTCGTAGTATTCGGTGTACTTCTTCTGCTCTGCGGTCTCAAGGCCTGTGATGCTGAAATTGAAGTAGGGAAAGCCCGGTTCGTCCTTCAGGGATTCGATGGTGGAAAAAGCGGCGACATAGCGGAAGGAGAACAGCACCTCCAGTGCCATGACCACCGAAAAAGCAACAGTGTTGACGGGCTTTACGGGCTCAAAGCCGAATACTCCGTTTATGACCGTCAGGCCACACAGCACAAAGGCTATTATCCCCAGGGCATTGAGGAATTTCCCCTTTTTGAAGCCGTCCGCAAGGAAGCTAAGCACCACAAACACAGGACCTATTATCACAGTCACACAGAATATGGGGAAGAATATGACCGGCTTTTCCGTATTCAGCTCCGCCAGGGCACTGCCGTTGTAGTAGAGCCAGGCATATTTCTTCTGGGACAGCCATACATATGTGTAGAAAAAGCTGAACAGCGAAAGGACGATATTCCCGTATATCAGTATGATGCGGAATTTCTTCAGCCTGTCCTCGGCTTTTGTCATGACAGCGTGGTTTTTTTCATATCTGCTCTCAAGGGCGGTCTGCTCCGCCAGGTGGCGGCTCATACGCCGGCAGCCTTTCGGAGAGCCTCGGTCCTGTCAGTCCTTTCCCATGCTACACCCAGATCCTCACGCCCCATGTGGCCGTAGGCGGCAAGGGCTCTGTACTGGGGCTTTCTAAGCTCCAGATCCCTGATGATGATGCCGGGGCGCAGGTCAAATACCTCCTTGACCGCCTTTGCCAGCACCTCATCCGAAACTATGCCTGTGCCGAAGGTATCGCACATGATGGAAACAGGCTCTGCCACGCCGATGGCATAGGCAAGCTGTATCTCGCACTTTTTCGCAAGGCCTGCGGCAACTATGTTCTTTGCCACATAGCGGGCGGCATAGGCAGCGGATCTGTCCACCTTCGTGGGATCCTTGCCGGAGAATGCGCCGCCGCCGTGGCGGGAATATCCGCCGTAGGTGTCAACGATTATCTTGCGCCCCGTAAGGCCGCTGTCCCCCTGAGGCCCGCCCACTACAAAGCGCCCTGTGGGATTTACGAATATCCTTGTGTCCTTGTACAGCTTTGCGGGGATAACAGGGATTATGACGTTATTGATGATGTCCTCACGTATCTTTTCAAGGCTTACCTCAGGGGCGTGCTGGGTGGATACAACCACTGTATCTACACGGACAGGCACACCGTCCTCGTATTCTATGGTCACCTGTGTCTTTCCGTCGGGGCGGAGATAGTCAAGGGTGCCGTCCTTGCGCACCTCGGCAAGGCGCTTTGCCAGCTTGTGGGCAAGGGAGATGGGCATGGGCATGAGCTCGGGAGTCTCATCGCAGGCAAAGCCGAACATCATTCCCTGATCCCCGGCACCTGTTTCGTAGTCGCCTTCGGCAACGCCGTCACGGTATTCAAGAGCCTCGTCAACGCCCTGTGCTATGTCGGGGGACTGCTCGTCTATGGCAGTGACCACGGCGCAGGTATTGCCGTCAAAGCCGTACTTTGCACGGTCATAGCCTATGTCGATGACCACCTGACGGGCTATCTTGGGTATGTCCACATAGCAGTCGGTGGATATCTCACCCATGCAGGTGATGATGCCTGTGGTGGCAGTGGTCTCACACGCCACACGGCCGTTGGGATCGTTTTTCAGTATCTCATCAAGGACTGCGTCGGATATCTGGTCGCAGATCTTGTCGGGATGCCCTTCTGTAACCGATTCTGATGTAAAAAGATATTTTGCCATTTTATTCACCTCATTATATTGATGGATAGCCGTTAAACTATGGTTTTCGGCTTGCCCATGACCATACAGGAGCGGGGGGCTATCTCATAGTCGTTCTCCACGGTGTACAGGGATGTGGTGCCTGCGTGCTCCCCGTCTATGTATACGTTGTATTCCCCGAAGGCGTGCAGGCGCACGCTGTTGGTGGTGGGGTTCAGGAATACGATAATCTCATCGAGCCTGTTGTCGCCGTACAGCCCGAAGCCCACTATGCGGGGAGGGAGCTTGTCGAAGAAGACCATGTTCTTCCCCACATCCTCGGTGGTAGCATATCTGAGTGCTCTATGTGCCCGCCTGAAGGCTATGAGCCCCCTGTAATACTCTGCTGTGTCACGGTACTCAGACAGCCTGTCCCACTTGATGCTGTTGATTATATCCGGGGAATTGTAGCTGTTGTGGTCAAAGGCACCGCCGGGGAGAGGCTTGGAGCGCAGGAATTCCTGCCCCGCCTGTATCAGTGGTATCCCCTGGGAGAGGATGACCATGGCAGCGGCGAGCCTGTCTATCTTAATGCGCTCCCACACAGGCTCCGTGCCGTTGGTGTAGTATAGCTTGTCCCACAGGGTGAGATTGTCGTGTACCTCCACATAGTTGAGGGTCTGACACGGTGACACCGCCCATGAATACTTGTCGAGATTTGGTATCTGGGGATGTGTGACCCTGCCGCACATTACCTCCTTTACATAAGGCTCGTTGCCCACAGCGCCGTTGGCATAGCCCCTGTTCTGGTTGTCAAAGGTGTTGCCCTTGACCGTATCCCTGAAATCATCGGAGAAAAAGCCGTAGCAGGGGGTGTGGCGGGCATTGAGCTTCATTGCCCGCTTTCCGTCCTCAAGGGCGCTGCCGCCCCCTGTCCAGCCCTCGCCGTAGAGTATGACGTTGGGATTTATCTCGTAGAGCTTTTCCCTTATGATGTTCAGGGTCTCTATGTCGTAAAGTCCCATAAGGTCAAAGCGGAAGCCGTCTATCTTGTATTCCCTCGCCCAGTAGCACAGGGAATCCACTATGAACTTTCGCACCATCCTGCGCTCGGTGGCGACCTCGTTGCCGCAGCCGGAGCCGTTGGAGAACCACTCCCCGTTTTCCCCGCACAATCGGTAGTAGTACTTGGGGAAGGTCTTGTTGAAGGGGGAGTCAGCCGTTGCATAGGTGTGGTTGTACACCACGTCCATGATAACACCTATGCCCTCCCTGTGGAGAGCCTGCACCATGCGTTTGAGCTCTGCCACCCTTGTGTGTCCGTCAAAGGGGTTGGTGGAATAGGAGCCCTCGGGGACGTTGAAATTCAGAGGGTCGTATCCCCAGTTGAACTGAGGGCGGTGTACATCCGCCTCGTCTACGGTCTGATAGTCGAACATGGGCTGTATCTGCACATGGGTGATGCCCATTTTTTTCAGATGATCTATGCCGATGCTGTCGCCGGCGGCATTGATGAGCCCCTTTTCCACAAATGCCAGGAAGCGCCCCTTGTAGCAGAAGTTCCCCGACTTGTCTATGGAGAAATCCCTTATGTGGAGCTCGTATATCATGGCATCGGTGTAGTTTTTCAGGGGGACGTAGCCGTATCTGTCCCACCCGGGAGGGGAGAGCCTTGCGGTATCCGTCACCATGCCCATGATGCCGTTTGCCCCGGCGGAGCGGGCGTATATGTCTATGGTCTCCTCTGTGATGTCATCGTGGGTCATCTCGTAGGTGTAGTAGACCCCTTCAAGATCCCCGTATGCCACCTTGTGCCACACACCCTCACGGCTCTTTGCCATGGGCAGGCGGCGGTAGGGCTTCTCGTCACGGCAGGTTCTGTACAGCAGCACCACCGCTTTGGAAGCGTAGGGCGACCACACCTTGAAGGTGGTCTTTTCCGGGGTGTATACAGCCCCTAAGTCGTCACCGTCGTAGTAGTATTTTTCATCCGCTTCCCGTATAAGGTCGTAGATATTCTTCAAAACAATGATCTCCTTTGTAAGCTGATACAGCCGCAGGGTGTGTCCGCCTCCGACTGTACACTGACATATTATTATACACCATTTTCGCACTTTTGTAAAGGCTGTTACGGAATTTTATCATATGCAACACAAATCGGGGGAAAATTTTGTAAAATGCGACGATCATGGGCTTGATGGGCTGTCAGGGAGCTGATCGCCTGTTTTTTTCTGCATATACTTTTTTTCTATATTGCAGTTTTTGGTTCCCGGCTGCTGTTTGCTTAGGAAGCAAGCCGCCGGTTCGTCATCAGTATATCTTGCTTCCTGCATCTTGCCTCTTGCTTCTATTATGTGTCAAAATGGTGAAAAAACGGTATCACAGCACGGTTTATTTAGAAATATGCCCCCGGTAATTGTATATATTCACAAAAAAAGACGGGATTTCTTGACATTTTGTAGGATTTGTTGTATGATAAATTATGTGTAGGACTATGCGATCACGCAGAAAGAGAAGCCGGAAAAGGCAGCGTGACCAGATAAGGAGATCACAAATACTTAAATGTCAATGTCAAAGGATGCCCGGAAGGCATATGAGAAAGCTGTAAGGGAAAAGGAAAAGAAGAAACGGGGTCACTGGCTCTTCATACAAAAGGGGGACAGCGCCAAGGAGATAGCCTCAAAGATATTCACCCAGCTTTGCGTGGTGGTGCTTATAGCCTGCGGCGTGATACTGGGCAATGAGCTCAGGCTCTCAATGTCCGCCAAAAAGCTCAATGAGACCTTAAAGGGGCTGTACCTGTCCGCAGTGGAGGCCGTCACCGAGGGTGAGATGCTCCCGGGGGCAAAGGATCTTATCGCCATGAATCCCGATACCATCGGCTATGTGCGGATATCGGGCACAGAGGTGGACTTCCCCGTGGTTCAGGCACAGGACAATGACAAGTACCTTGCCACTGCCTTTGACGGCAGCTCCAACAAGGCGGGGACTGTTTTCCTGGATTACCGCTGTGTGCTGGATGCGCACAAGAGATCCGACAACCTCATCATCTACGGCCACAATCAGCGTGACCGCACCATGTTCGGCAGTCTCAAGGACTACAAGAACAACATAGATCATTACAAGAAGCACCCCACAGTCACCTTCAACTCCAACTACCACAGCGATGAATACAAGATATTCGCCTATTTTGTGGTGGAGACACAGCCCTCCCAGGTATCAGACGGGAAGGTGTTTGACTATCAGAACTACATTGATCTGTCCGACAGGGCACTGTTTGACAGCTTTATCTCAAAGATAGGCGAGCGCAGTCAGATAATCACCGATGTGGATGTGAAGTACGGGGATGAGCTTCTTACCCTGTCCACCTGCTCCAACGAATTTGACAACTCACGGTTTGTCATCTTTGCCCGCAAGGTGAGAAAGGGGGAGGACAGCTTCGTTGATGTGTCCTCCGCACGCCTTAATCCGAATGCAAAGGAGCCCGACTGGAAGAAGATATTCGGATAGGGCATCGGCGCTGTGCGCCAAGGAAAGCTTTACAAAGAGGAATGTTTTTATAGATGAATAACTTTAAGAAGACCGCATCCATGCTGGCAGCAGTGCTCATACTGTCCTCCTGCGGAGGGAGCAAGCCCTCTGAGGAGGAGGGGAGCCAGAGCTATGTCGTCATAACCGGGACAGAGAGCGTGACCACAGAGACTGAGGTCACCACCGTCCCCACCGAGACCACCACGGAGGAGACCACCACCACTACCCCCGCACCCCTTGTGCCCCTTGACGATGAGGATCTGAGGCGCTATGCGGACAGGTACGACAATGTGGCGGGATGGATATATGTGCCCGGCACAGAGGTGAATTATGTGGTAGTCCAGCCCGACAGGGATGACTTCACCGATGAGAACGGTCAGCTCACCTCCAACCCCAACGATTTCTACGAGAACCACGACTATGCGGGGGACTGGTATTCCGCAGGGGCTATATTTGCGGACTACCGCTGTGTGGTAAACGACTATTCCTTCAACCAGTCGGACAACATCCTGCTCTACGGCCACAGCATGGCATACGGCTACAAGGACGGAACCATGTTTGCCACCCTCAAATATTACCGCAACGACCTGGGCTTCTATGCAAAGCACCCCACATTCCAGTTCTCCAACCTGTATGAACAGTACACATACAAGATAATAGCCTGCTTCTCCGTGGAGACTCAGCCCGAGACTTCCGGCGAATATCACGTAATGGACGGCTACTTTGACTATCAGAACTACTACCGTTTCACGGGAGATACCTACAACTACGACAACTTCATCAAGAACATCATGGAGCGCAGTGAGATAGACACGGGCGTTGATGTGCAGGAGGGGGACAAGTTCATGACCCTTTCCACCTGCCTTTCCGGCTATGAGGGCACCCCCTGGAGGTACATCATAGTGGGGCGGCGTGTCCGTGAGGGCGAGAGCGCAGAGGTGGACACATCTCTTGCCAAGTACAACTGAGTTTGTGCAGATACTAAGTACCATTGGCGGTGTACATATGTCAGATGAAACAAGCAAGGATGAGCTTACAGACGGCTCCTCCGAAAAAAACCATGACTTTTCAAAGTTCTTCAACGATGCCGCACAGTTCGGCGGGGATTTTCACGAGATAGTCGATGAGGAGCTTGAAAATATAATGGCAGAGGTGGATACATTCAGCTTTGCCGACAAGAAAAAGCCCAAAGTGGATGAGAACGGCATGATAGTCATCTACGATGAGGAAGAGGGCATAGATGCCACGGATATGCCGGAGGCGGAACGGGTAAAGCTCACCTATTCGGGCAAAAGCGTCGGGACGGAGAAAACCGATGAGGACAGCACCGGGGCAGAGAAGACCGATGCAGACAGCAGCGATGATGACGGCGCAGAGCATGACGGAAGCAACTTTGGCACGGACGACAATTTAAGCTCCAATGACGGCAAAGAGGAAAGCACGGAGAAGAAAAAGGGCTTTCTGTCCGGCATATTCCCTGCAAAGGGGGACAGTGCCGGGGAGGTCATAAGAAAGATAGTGTTCCTTGTGTCCACAGCTGTGTTCATAGGGGCGGGGGTCATGCTGGCATCCACCCTTTTACAGCAGAAGGAAGCTCAGCAGGAGCTTGAGGACATAAAGGAAATGGTGACCACCACCGTTGCCACCACCATAAACGAAGAGGGCATAGTGGAGACTATCCCCCCCACCAGCGAGGAGAGGGAGGAGCACAACGAGAGCCTGATGAACAGCTTTGCCGAGGTCTCAGACAAGGTAAAGGGCTTTATAGAGCTGCCGGGTTGCGACATATACTACCCCGTTGTGCAGTGGACGGACAATGACTACTATCTGACCCATACCTACGATGACCGCATAAACAAGGCGGGAGCCATATTCATGGATTACCGCTGCGTTCTCAGCGAGGAATACATCTCCCCCAACATAGTGCTGTACGGCCACAATCAGGAAGACGGCACAATGTTCGGCAATCTGAAGGACTACAAGAACAATGTGGATTTCTACAAGGAAAATCCCTTTGTCACATTCTCCACTGAATACGGCGTAGGGGACTACGTAATATTCGGGTACTTCATCACCAATGTGTACCCCAGACAGGATCTCAACGGTGAGGTGTTCCACTATCACGACTACATCAATGTGCTGGAGGATGAGGTAACATTCAACTGGTACATGGAGCAGATAGACAGGAGGAACCAGATAATACCCACGGTGGATGTTGCCTTTGGCGACCAGCTTCTGGTGCTCTCCACCTGCTCAAACGAATATTCCGACTCCCGCTTTGTGGTAATGGCAAGGCGGTTCAGGGAAGGGGAGACACGGGACAGCTTTGACTTTTCCGCTGCCAAGATAAACCCCTATGCCAAGAAGATAGACTGGGATGCCATACTTTACGGGCGCACAAATCCCCCCTCCGACACCACCACTGCCGAGACCACCACAGAGTCTGTCACCACCACAACACCGGCGACCACCACCACCCCGGAGGAGACCACTACAAAGAAGCGCAGGCGCAAGACGGAGACCACCACGGAGGAAACCACCACAGAGGTCATCACCACTACCACAGAGGTGACCACCACCACTGAGGAGACTACCACCGAGGAGACCACTGTCCCCGAGGAGACCACGGAGACTACCACCACCACTCCCTACTATACCACGCCTGCCTATACGGCACCTGCACAGACTCCTGCACCTGAGCCCCCCGCACCGGCAGCTCCGGCACCTGAGGCTCCCGCAGGCGGCTGATACCCTTTGGAAGACACCGATCGTCCCTTGCTTGCGAGAAGGTATATATATGGAAAGATCCTCTGTGCGCAGCGAATTTGCTGACATCTCCCGGAAAAAGGGAGCCCAGGATGCAAAGTCAAAGCGTGCCAACAATATAATAGTTGCTGTGAGTGCTCTTGTGGTCATAGTCTGTCTGGGCATTTTGGGAGTGGATCTGTACCACACCTATGAGGCCAAGAAGAACCACGAGAACATCAAGAATATGTACAGCACCGCACAGCGCACGGTAATAGAGCCTGCACAGGCGGATCTGCAGGCGGATGCCCCCGCTGATACGGCAGCACCTCAGAGCGGTGCGGACACTGTGGAGGAGGTAGTCTATACCCCTCGTGAGATACTCCCCGCAGCACAGGAGCTGCTGGCAATAAACCCCGATACCGTGGGCTTTGTGAGCATCCCCGACTGCGTGTATGAGCCTGTTGTGAAGGGCACTGACAACGACTACTACCTTACCCATAACTTCTACGGGGCACAGCGCTCCTGCGGCACCTGCTTTGCAGATTACCGCAACATCGTAGGGGACAGGGAGAGGTCCGACAACATCATCCTTTACGCCCACAACCAGAAGGACGGCACCATGTTCGGCAACCTTGACTACTACCGCTGGGATCCCGCCTACTGGCTGAAAAACCCCTTCATCTACTTCAACACCAATTACAGCGAGGATGCATATGTCATCATATCCTCCTTTGTGGTCAATTCCCTCCCCGAATCGGACAACGGGAACCTTTTTGACTACAACAACTACATAAACTTTGACGAGGATGAGGGCAGCAAGTATTCCTTTGCCGTATTTGCAAAGGAGATAACGGAGCGCTCCCACATCATCACAGGCGTGCCCTTTGACGAGAGCGACGAGTATATCACCCTTTCCACCTGTTCCACGGAATGGGACGACTCCCGCCATGTCATCGTGGCAAGAAAGCTCCGTGACGGAGAGACCACCGACAACTTTGACACCACTAATTTCGCCAAGAACCCCGATCCCAAGTGGCCTGCCATATACTACAAGTATCACGGCGGCAGCTGGGGCGGAGATCAGAGTGCGGGCTGAGCCGTGCTCTATGACAGCTTGAGGACAAAACATTCTGCCGAAACCGTATGCTGCACCCTGTGTGCGCAATGAGAAAAAGAGGTAATTATGAAAAGAATAAGGGCAGTACTTACAGGCATCGCCGCTCTGGCAGCGTTGGGTGTGTTCTACACCTTTGCCTTCTGTATCGTTGACACTGTGAGCGATGCCGAAATATCAGAGGAATACCGCTATGAGGCGGAGCTTACCGACGGGGCTGCACCCGTATCGGCAAACAAGGCGTCCGACCCCGAGAAGGAATCACCCGATACTCCCACCTCGGCCCAGGCAGAGAGCATTGCAAGGGATATAGACGTGGCTCTGCGCTACAATGCAGGTCCTGTTGACCCCTCCGAGCTGGATATACTCAATGTCCGCTCTATGGTCAGCGCCCCTGTGCAGAAGATAGCCGCCATCCCCGAAATGCCCGAGACCGAGGCGGAGCCTGAGAGCTTTATTCCCATATCCTACAACACCTATGACTACGGTGAGGATGAGGATCGCACTTCGGAGGAAAAGGACACCAAGGCTCAGGCACAGCCCAAGGCTGCCGCTGAGGAAAAGGCGGAGGAACCTTCGGAGCAGTCCGAGGAGCAGTGGGATGAGGATATGCCCCGTGAGATAAAGGCTGACCCTGTAAGGATAATAGAGCCTGAAATGGTGCCCTATACTCCCGAGCAGCAGGCTATAAAGGACAGCCTTTACATTTCCGACACCCCTGTATACGGCGGCCCCGTTGAGGCAAACTACGTATACTACAACTTCAATACCCCCTCTGTTCTTCCCGCACCTGCACCCCAGCCCAAGGAAGAGGAAAAGGTGAACTACATCGACCCGGAGATGACCGTGGTCAAGGGCGGCACAGAGGAAAAATCAGAAGGCACTGACAGCGAAGGGCAGACAGCAGAGGAGCAGGGCTCACAGGAGGAAACTGCTCCCGAGCAGGCGCAGGAAGAGACCAAGCAGGCAGGCTATCTGGTAGAGGGTCCCTACAACGGGGTCGAGGTTTTCACCGCCAATTTCGGCGGGGAGAAGCAGGAGATAGATGCCTATTCTCTGGTGTGCATGATCGTATCTACGGAGATGTCCCCCTCCTTCTCGGAGGAGGCGTTGAAGGCGCAGGCAGTGGCGGCTTATTCCTATGTGAAGTATCACAATGTGAACGGCCTTACACCCTCTGTGCTGGTGAAGTACAATGTTCCCGCTGAGGTACAGGCGGCTGTGGATCAGGTGTTCGGCCAGTGCGTATACTACAACGGCGCTGTGGCACAGACACTGTACACCGCCTCCACCGCAGGCACCACCGCCTCATCCGTGAATGTATGGGGCGGCAAGGGCGCAGATTACCTTACAAGCGTGGAAACATCCATAGATGAGCTATACGACCCCAACTGGGGGCTGAAAGCTACCTACTCCGAGAGCGAGATGAAGCGCTATCTGGAGGGCTATTTCGGCATAACCCTCTCCGATGATCCTAACAACTGGATAAACATCACATCCCACTACGACGGCAAATATGTAGGCAATATATCCATTGACGGCCAGGCAGAGACAACAGGGCAGAAGCTCCGTGACAACGTGCTTCATTACGGCATAAAGTCATGGGCGTTCGACCTGCAGTACATCCCCGCAGGCACCCCTACCGTACAGAAGGGCGAGGACGGCGAGGACGTATACGACGTGGCAGATGAGGGTCAGTTCATATTCACCACCTACGGCTACGGCCACGGTGTGGGACTCAGTCAGAACGGAGCAAACATTCTCGGCAGAATGGGCTATGACTACAAGCAGATACTGGAATACTACTTCCCCGGAGTCACCGTGGAATGACAGACCCTCTGCTTATGCACCGGAAAACGGTGTTATGACAGTATGACCATATACGAGATCATAAGTAAAAAAAGACGTGGTGAAAAGCTTTCCGCTGATGAGATACTCTTCATCACGGAAGGCTTTACCCGCGGTGAGGTGCCTGATGTGCAGATGGCAGCATTTCTGATGGCTGTCTGCATAAACGGCATGGATTTTGAAGAGACCATGCAGCTCACCGGAGCCATGATGTATTCCGGTGATGTGTACGACCTTGACAGGGAGATAGGCATTTGTGCAGACAAGCACAGCACAGGGGGCGTAGGGGACAAGACCACCCTTGTGGTGGCTGCTGTGTGCGCCTCATGCGGGGTGTATGTGCCGAAGATGTCAGGGCGTGGCCTGGGCTTTACAGGCGGCACCATAGACAAGCTGGAATCCATTCCCGGGTACCGCACGGAGCTTTCCCATGAGGAGTTCATAGGCATCGTGAAAAAGGCGGGCTTTTCCGTCACATCCCAGTCGGGGCATCTGGTGCCTGCGGACAAGAAGATGTATGCTCTGAGAGACATCACTGCCACTGTAGACAGCATCCCCCTCATATGCTCCAGCATAATGTCAAAGAAGCTGGCAACAGGTGCAGGGCGGCTGGTGCTGGATGTAAAGTGCGGCAGCGGCGCATTCATGAAGAATGCTGATGATGCACGGGAGCTTGCCCGCTTTATGCTGGAGACTGCACGGCGCATGGGGAGAAAGTGTACCTGTGTCATAACAGACATGGACAAGCCCCTTGGGCGCACTGCCGGCAACGGCATAGAGGTGGCAGAGGCATTGCAGCTCCTGAAAGGGGAGATACGCCCCGGTGCAGACGGCCTCTATCAGGTTTGCATGGAGCTTGCAGCCCGTATGCTCATGCTATGCGGCAAGGGTACCCGTGATGAGTGTGTGGCACTGGCGGAAAACGCCATATCCACAGGGGCGGCCTATGAAGCCTTCTGCCAGAATGTTTCCCTGCAGGGGGGCGATGTTCACGCCCTTGAAGACTATTCCCTGCTGTACTCGCCGAAAAAGACCCTTCTCATAAGGGCAGACAGGGCGGGCTTTATCAGCCGCATCGACTGCGAGAAGGCGGGGCTGTGCGCTGTGTCCCTTGGGGCAGGGCGGCAGAGAAAAGGGGATGCCGTGGATCATTCTGCCGGGATACACTTTGTAAAGACTGTGGGAGAATACACGGACAAGGGGGACATCATAGCAGAAATAATGACCTCCACTCCCTCCTGTGACACGGATGATGCGGCGCACATGATAAGCTCCGCCTACCATATCACGGAGGAGGAGCCGGAAAGGATACCCCCGGTCATATATACGATGGATACGGTATAAACATGGATATTCCCAACAGCTACGGCTATATGGGAGGGTATGACCTCCCGGACAAGGACGAAAAAAGGCAGATACGGCGCTACTATACCCGTGTGGCTCTGATAATGGGCATATTTATCCTTGTGGTAAATATTATGTCAAGGCTTGTTGTCCACATATGCTGCGGCATACTGGGGGGCGGCTTTGAGAAGGCTGCCATTGATGCGGGGAGAGAGATATTCAACGCCTCTCCTCTGCTGCCTGTGATATATTCCTTCTTTTTCCCCCTGGCGGCGGATATAGTCGCCTTTCTGGAGGGGCTTGCCATCACAGGAGCGGATATAGGGAAGAAGCTGCGCTGCACCGACTTCGGCGGCAAGGATATGCTGACTGCCACCGCAATGTTCTTCGGGGCGGGCACCCTGGGCTCCTTTATCCTTACAGTCGTGCTGATGATATGGACGATGGCGGGGACACCCTCCCAAAGCACGGAAATGGCAGGCAGTATCATGGCATCCTGCCCTGTGTGGCTGAAAATACTCACCTACCTGTACATATGCCTCATAGGCCCTGTGATGGAGGAGCTTATATACAGAGGGGTGCTGCTGGAGGGGCTGCGGAAATACGGCAACAGGTTCGGTGTAATAGCAACCTCCCTGATGTTTGCCCTTATGCACGAAAACATCTCCCAGGCCATACCCGCCTTCTTTGTGGGGCTGGTGCTGGGGACAGCGGCAGTAAAGACAGGCTCCCTGCTGCCCTCCATATTCCTGCACATACTCAACAACTCCCTCTCCTCTGTAAGCACCCTCTTTCTGGAGCGGATGGACACGGAGAAGATACGGCAGATAGCAATGGGGGCTCTGGAGACAGGGGACTACGATTCCCTTGACGGCATACTGGAGCAGATGAGACCCGCCGCCCTTATGATGGGTGTGCAGTTTGTAATACGTGGGGGCTTTACGGCGGCGGCTGTGGTCATCGCCTACAAGTTCATAAAGTCCCGCAGAAAGGTGTTTGAGCCTGAGACCCCCGGGATAAGGGCACGCACCTGGAAGTGCTTCTTTTCAAGCTTTCTCTGGATACTTATCATTATAGCATTTGTGATAGGTACCATAGTATAATCTGTGCAGCTTGCTGCACCGTTGAAAGGACTCGATAAAAATGGCAAAAGAATTCATGGTAGAAACATCCGCACGTCATGTTCATGTGACACAGGAAACGCTGGAGATACTCTTCGGCAAGGGCGCAGAGCTCACCGTAAAGAAGATGCTCTCCCAGCCCGGACAGTTTGCGTCCGAGCAGAGAGTTGAGATCGTAGGGCCTAAGAAGTCACTGGCAAATGTGTCCATATTAGGGCCTGTACGCCCTGAGAACCAGGTGGAGCTTTCCGCTACGGATGCACGTTCCATCGGCATTGCGGCTCCCATCAGGGAATCCGGTGATGTTGCCGGCTCCGGTGCCTGCAAGATCGTAGGTCCCTGCGGAGAGGTGGAGATATCCGAGGGCGTTATCATCGCAAAGCGCCACATCCACTTCAACCCCGAGGAGGCAAAGGAATTCGGCGTAAAGGACAAGGACGTGGTTTGGGTGCGCATTGACACTCCCGAGAGAAGTGCCATCCTTGGTGACGTTGTCTGCCGTGTATCCGAAAAGTATGCCCTTGCCATGCATATCGACACCGACGAGGCAAATGCCATCGGCGCAGTGCCCGGTCTTATGGGTCATATAGTTGAGATCTGAGGGAAAACTGACAGATGAAAAGATCCGCCCTGTAACGGGGCGGATTTTTTGAAGCAGCACACAGGAGTGCATATGAAGGATCTTTTTGACAGCATACCCGATCTGTCCGATGACACTATCGCCCTGCGAAGGATAACTCCGGGTGATGCACAGCTGCTGGGGGAATTCATCCGTGATGACAGCATATACCGCTATCTGCCCACTTTCCTCTTTGAGAGGAAGTTTGACGATCCCGTGACCGTCATAGAGAGGCTGTACACACAGGGCTTCGAGGAGGGCTCCCTGCTGCTGGGAGTGTACCCCGGGGCTTACGGCAGATTTGCCGGCATAGTCGAGATATACGGCTGCAAGGAGAGTATGCACAAGGTCTGCATAGGCTACCGCCTGGCACCATCGATGTGGGGAAAGGGCTATGCCACAAGGGCGGCAGGGCTGCTGTCGGACTATCTTCTGGAGAACACCCACATAGAGATAATAACCGCATCCTCCATGGTGGAGAATACGGCATCTGCAAGGGTGCTGGAGAAATGCGGCTTCACTGCTGTCACCACCGCCCTTGAGGACTGGGGCTTCCCTGAGCCTGTCACGGCGTACAAGTGGTTCAAATAAGTAATAAGTAATAGGTAATAGGTTAAAGATAGCTCCTATTTCCCAAAATCAAGATTTTTTCATTTTTGGGAAATAGGAGTTAAGCTATACGTCTGTCAGCCATTCCGAAAAGTCAGTGATCCTGATACCCTCATACTGATAGGTATCATGGCGTGTTCTTGCGATGAGCATTTTCGGATATGCGTCCTTGATGGACAGCAGGGGAGATACCTCACGCTGAAAGGTGCTGTCGTCAGTGATGTTGTCGGACACCTGGATATACAGCTTTTCATCCCGCCTGATGGCTACAAAGTCGATCTCCTTTTTGTAGAGCACCCCTGCATATACTTCATATCCCCGTCGCAGAAGCTCAATGGCGATAATGTTTTCAAGCACTCTGCCGTAGTCCATGTTCTTCGTTCCCAGCTTCGCATAGCGGAAGGAATGGTCGCTGAGATAGTATTTTTCGGTGGCTGAGAGATATTTTTTCCCCTTGATGTCGTATCTGCTCACCTTGTAAAATGCAAAGGCATTGCAGAGATACTGCATATATGAGCCCACGGTCTTGTGGTTTATCTCGTCCTTGTGGCTGTTAAAGGTATCGGCGATGCTCCTTGCGGATGTGAGATTTGAGATATTATCCATGAGGAAATCAGAGAGCCTGTCCATAAGGGCGGTGTTTCGTATCCTGTATTTCCGGCGGATATCCCTTATGATAAGGGTGTTAAACACCTCTGCTATATAGTCATACTTTGCCTCCCTGTCCTTATATACATAGGAGCCGGCCATGCCCCCCTCGCTGATATACCGGTCAAAGGCGGCATACAGGTCGGTATAGCCGAAATACTTCACAAATTCGGCAAAGGAGAAGGGATATACCTTTATCTCAAAAGTCCTGCCGGTGAAGAGCGTTGCAAGGTCAGAGCTCAGCAGAAATGCATTGGAGCCTGTGATATATATGTCAAACTTCTCCGATGCGTGTAAGCCGTTTATAGCTTTTTCAAAGCCGTGGCACATCTGTATCTCGTCTATCAGGACAAAGTTATCCGCACCCTCCTTGTAGGCAGCATTGATATAGTCATACAGAGGGCGGTATTCCGTCAGCTCATCATATTCCGGCAGGTTGAAGTTGATGTGGATGATATTGGCGTTTTCGATATTTTCGGCAACGTGACCCTTGAATGCTTCGAGCAGCTTTGACTTGCCGCTGCGGCGGACTCCAGTGATCACCTTGATGTCAGGGGTTCCCACAGCATTTATGAGCTTGTTCAGATAATCATTTCTCTCTATCAGCTTCACAGGCGACCACACTCCTTTACTGCCATTATATCACATCTATTTCCCAAAATCAAGATTTTTTCATTTTTGGGAAACAGAAGTCTGCCCTGCCACTGCTGCAAAGGTGTGCATGGTCATAGTTATCATGAGTATGACAAAGAAGGCGATGAACAGGGGCATGATGCCAAAGCCCAGGGCATTCCCGAGAACACCGAACAGGGGAGGCATAAAGGTGGAGCCTATATAGGCGCTTGCCATCTGTATGCCGATTATGGCGCCCGACTTATCTGCCCCGAAGTTTGACGGGGTGGAGTGGATGATACAGGGATAAATGGGCGCACACCCTAAGCCTATGACCAGAAAGCCTGCACAGGCGATCACGGGGGAGGCGGGCAGACACAGCATCACTATCCCGGCTGAGAGGATGCAGGTGCCTATGATTATCATTCTGCGGTCACCAAGTCTGTTCATGATAAAGCCGCTTAAAAATCTCCCGGCGGTTATACCGATGAAGAACAGGGAGCCCAGCCCCGCCGCCTTTTCCGGGGGGAAGCCCTTTTCCTCCGCCATGTATGTGGATGCCCAGCCCATACAGGTGGCTTCCTGGGCGCAGTAGGCGAAAAAGCCTGTGAGCAGTGTGGGCACTCCCTTTATCCTGAGCGCATCCCTGAGCCTTACAGGGGGAGTGTCCTCAGCCGCCGTGTCCTTGTGTATCCTCCATATGGGGAGGGTGACAAGGAGTATGAGCCCTATACCAAGCTGCACCGCACCTACTGCTCTGTAGCCCGCAGCCCACCCGGAACGTGTGAGGGAATGGCTCATGACAATGGGGCTGATGATAGTTCCAACTCCCCAGAAGCAGTGGAGCCAGCTCATGTGCCGTGAGGTGTAGTGTACTGCCACATAGTTGTTGAGGGCTGCATCTATGGAGCCTGCCCCGAGCCCGTAGGGCACGGCAAAGAGCAGGAGCATGGGCATATTGCGGGAGAAGGAGAAGCCAAGGAGTGCAAGGGCTGTGAGGAACACGCTTGTCACAGTGACTGCTGCCGTGCCGAACCGCCTTGTCACCTTGTCGGACAGAAGGCTCGATATGATAGTCCCTCCGCTTATTACCATGGAGATAATACCCATATAGGGGGTGGGGACACCTATATCTGTGTGCATGGCAGGCCACGCCGACCCCAAGAGGGAATCGGGGAGCCCGAGGCTTATAAAGGCAAGATATATGAGTATCAGCAGTATGGTATACACAGAGCACCTCACAAGGAAAAAGAGGGCTGTTCCCGCAGAGATCTGCGCTCTTTGCGGGAACAGCCCTTATGCGTTTACCGGATCATCTTATCATCTGGGGTCTGGGGCCGTAGTCCTCGTTCCTGCCCTCCATAGCCTCGGCAGCCTGGATCATGATGGCACATTCAAGGCGCTTCTTCTCGATCTCGCAGGAGATCTTGTGGGCGGTGAGTATATCCCCCATATATTCGTAGTTGTTGGCATTGCAGCCCCCGGAGCAGTAGAACCGTGCCCAGCAGGTCTTGCAGTCGGTCTTTGAGTAGATGTGGGCGCCGGCAAACTGCTTCTTCATCCGCTGATCGAATTCCCCCGTGTCCACATTGCCCATGAGGTATTCCTTCATGCCCACGAACTGGTGGCAGGGGTAGATCTCCGCATCCGGGGTGACAGCCACATACTCATTGCCGCAGCCGCAGCCTCTCAGGCGCTTTATGGCGCAGGGGCCCTGGTTCAGATCCAGCATGAAGTGGAAGAAGTTGAAGTGCTTCCCCTCACGGTTGCGCTGGAGTATCATCTCGGCAAGGTTCTCATATTCGGAGAATATCTTGGGTATATCCCTTTCGGTAAGGGCGTAGTCGTGGGAGGGGTCGGTCACAACAGGCTCCACCGATACCTCCTTGAAGCCGTTGTCCACAAGGTGCATCACGTCCTGGGCAAAGTCCAGGTTATATCTGGTGTAGGTGCCTCTTACGTAGTAGTCCTTGTGGCCCCGCTTGTCCACTATCTGCTTGTATCTGTCCATAATGACGTCGTAGCTGCCCTTGCCGTTGGCACAGAGGCGCATACGGTCGTTTACGTCCTTGCGTCCGTCGATGCTCAGCACCACATTGGACATCTCACGGTTTATGAAGTCCATCTTGTCCTCGGTGAGGAGGGTGCCGTTGGTGGTGACGGTAAAGCGGAACTTCTTGTGGAACTGCTCCTCCTTGGAGCGGCCGTATTCCACCAGCTGCTTTACCACGTTCCAGTTCATAAGGGGCTCCCCGCCGAAGAAGTCCACCTCAAGGTTCTCACGGTTCCCGGAGTTTATCAGCAGGAAGTCAAGAGCCTTTTTGCCCGTTTCAAAGCTCATGAGCTTGCGCCCCTGGCAGTAGTCCCCCTGCCCTGCAAAGCAGTAGGTGCAGCGCATATTGCAGTCCATTGCCACAAGCAGGCACATGGCCTTGATAGGGGAGGGAGTGGCAAACTTGGCAAATTTCTCATATTCGTCCGGGGAGAAGAGTATCTTGTCCCTGTACAGATCCTTTATTTCCTCATAGCAGGAGAGGATGTCCTCTTTCTTGTAGTTTCTCTCCAGCTTTTCCACCACTGCCCCGGGACATTCGTCCTCAAAGGGGGGCTCTACGTTGTCCAGCAGGTCATAGGTGAGCTCATCCACCACGTGTACGCCGCCGCTGTTTACATCAAGGACGATATTCATGCCGCCCAGCTTGTATTTATGGATCATACTTCCTCCTAATGGGTGCGAAAACGGTTGTCAGCAAAGACAAAGATCAATAAAAGCAAAACGGACGGATAAACCGCCCGCCCGTTACCTGATGTCATCCCCGGTGTCCCCAGGTGTATCGTTCTGACGGATGTTATCTGTCGGAATTCTCACACTTCTGGTTAGCTACTGTGCAGGATGTCTTGCAAGCTGACTGACATGAAGCCTGGCACTTGCCGCAGCCGCCCTTTACAACACTCTGCTTAAGGTTAGCCTTATTGATGGTAACTACGTGTTTCATCACCAAGTCCCCCTATAAAAATACTTTATGCTATTGTAGCACACTTTTCTCCGGATTGCAAGGGGGTATAAAAGATTTGTAGGTTTGCACAAAACAACAGCCCCGTGTGAGGTGTGTTTTCGCTTTCGGGGGACGGGGCGGGGCATAGACCTGCAAATGCGTACAGGGCTTGGCTTTGCCCTCCTAAACGTTTAACCTGCGGGGGAGGGCTGTGTTTTGTGCAGTTTGTACATTGACAAGAACAGGGCACATGGTTATAATAAAAGCTGTTCGGGGCTTTCTGGCTGCGGACGAACAAAGTGTCATTCAACGGGAGCTTGTTGTGCATGACAGGCTGAGAGGGGATACCGACCGTTATGACCCGATCCGGACAGTGCCGGCGTGGGGATGGATGAGAAACAGCAGGGCGTGCGCCCGGTGTATTTCATCTCCCTTGTTTATCAAAGGAGGTTTTTTTATGACTGAAACTATGACTACAAACACTGCACCCAAGGCTAAGTTCACCACCCGTATGCTGGTGGAGGGTGCCATTATGGTGGCTCTTGCATTCGTGCTTAGCCTTATCACGCCCTTTCACCGCATATTCCCCTTCGGCGGCTCGGTGACACTGCTCTCCATGCTGCCCATATGCCTTTACAGCATAAAGTACGGGGTGAAGTACGGACTTGGGGTGGCCTTTGTCTATTCCCTTTTGCAGCTGGCTGAGGGCATATTCCTTGAGGGGCTCTTCTCATGGGGGCTGACACCCGTTATGCTCATTGCCTGCATTCTGCTTGACTACATTATCGCATACACTGTGCTGGGCACTGCGGGAGTATTCAGACGCAAGGGGCTGCCGGGACAGATAGGCGGTATACTGCTCTCACTGTTTTGCCGCTTTGTCAGCCATTTCATCAGCGGCGTGGTGGTATTCGCCTCTGCGGGCAAGATATGGGATGAGCTGGATTTTGTGGCAGACAACAAGTTCATTTACAGTGCTGCCTACAACGGGGGCTATATGCTGCCGGAGATGGTGTTCACAGCCGTAGGCGCTGTGATACTGCTGGGTCAGCCCCAGCTCAGAAAGCTGTTTGCACCTGTGGATGATAAGTAATTACCGGGGATGCCCCGGTGACAGCCGCCTGCAAGCCCTTCCGAAAGGGTCTTGCAGGCGGTTTTGTGCGTTTTCAAGGTTTTGCCCGTATCAGGTAGAATTATTCATAATTTTGTGATATACTTAAAAGGAATATTGTTCCGTGTGAGGGGGGATATTTTGTCAGACGTATTATACATCATCATACCCTGCTACAATGAGGAGGCTGTGCTGCCTGTGACGGCGCCCCTGTTCCTTGAAGAGCTGACGGAGCTTATCGGAAAGGGGAAGATCTCCCCGGAGAGCCGCATCATGTTCGTGGATGACGGCAGCAGGGACAGCACATGGGACATCATATCCGACCTTGCCAAAAAGGATCCCCATTTCACGGGCATTGCCCAGAGCCGCAACAGAGGGCATCAGAATGCGGTGCTTGCGGGGCTTATGGAGGCACGCTCAAGGGCGGACATCACCATATCCATCGACTGCGACGGACAGGATGACATTAAAGCCTGCGAGAAAATGGTGGATGCCTACCATGAGGGCTGTGACATCGTGTACGGCGTGCGCAGCAGCCGCAAAACGGACAGCTTTTTCAAGCGCACCACTGCACGGGGCTTTTACAGGCTCCTGAGCCTTATGGGCGTGGAGGTGGTGTACGACCATGCGGATTACCGCCTTGTGAGCGCCAGGGCGCTTGAAGCCTTTGCGGACTTCAAGGAGGTCAACCTGTTCCTGCGGGGGATGTTCCCCCTTGTGGGCTTTAAGAGCACCACCGTTGAATATGAGCGCCACGAGCGCATGGCAGGCAAGTCCCACTATCCCCTGCGGAAGATGCTGATGCTGGCATTTGACGGCATAACCAGCCTTTCCGTCACGCCCATCCGCTTTATCACGGGCTTCGGGGTGATCGTGGCAATTCTCAGCCTTATCGGTGTCATCTGGGCTGTGGTAACAAGATTTATGGGCTACACCGTGGACGGCTGGGCATCCACCACATCCATAATCTGCTTTCTGGGCGGGGTTCAGCTCATCTCCCTGGGGATAATCGGGGAATACATCGGCAAGATATACCTTGAAACCAAGGGCAGGCCGAGATACATCATCAGCAGGCGCACGGATGATGATAAAAATGACAGAGAAGGATAATTATGAAGGAAGTATTACTGATAAAAGAGGGCGAAATTGCCTTAAAGGGTCTTAACAAGCGGAATTTTGAGGAGGCGTTCATACGCAATCTCAGGCACCGCCTGAAATCGCTGGGGGAGTTTGAGTACCGAATAGCACAGTCAACGGTGTATGTAAACCCCCTTTCGGAGGACGTGGACTTTGATGAGGTATATGACCGTGCCTCGAAGGTGTTCGGGGCGGCTGCCATATGCCGTTGCGCCGTGTGCGAAAAGGACATAGCCGCAATATGCAGGACGGCGTGCGAATACTGCGAGCCGGAGCTTGCAAGGGCACGCACCTTCAAGGTGGCTGCAAAGCGGGCAGACAAGGCATTCCCCCTTAAATCCCCGGAGATATGCGTTGAGGTGGGGCATGAGATACTGGAAAAGTATCACCATCTCGATGTTGATGTGAAAGAACCTCAGCTGGTGGTACACGTTGAGGTGCGTGACGACGGCGCCTTTATCCACACGGGCAACCGCACAGCCGCAGGGGGCATCCCCGTGGGCACATCCGGGCGGGCGCTGCTGCTCCTCTCCGGGGGCATCGACAGCCCGGTGGCAGGGTACATGATGGCGAAAAGAGGGGTGGATGTGGCGTGCATCCACTATGTATCTCCCCCCTACACCTCAGACCGTGCCCGCCTGAAGGTGGAGCGGCTCTGCGAGAAGCTGACACCCTACCTGGGGGACGTGGCATTCTTCTGTGTGCCCTTTACGAAGATACAGGAGGCTCTGCGGGACAACTGCCCGGAGGAGCTGTTCACCATACTCATGCGGTGCATCATGTTGGACATAGCCGAGAGGATAGCCCGCAAAAAGGGTATGCACGCCCTTGTGACGGGGGAGAGCTTAGGTCAGGTGGCAAGCCAGACCATGCAGGCTATGGTTTGTACGGACGCATCCGTGACTATGCCTGTGCTGCGCCCTGTGGTGGGCATGGACAAGACGGAGATAATCGACATCGCCCGCAAGATCGACACCTTTGACATCTCCATAGAGCCCTATGAGGACTGCTGCACCGTGTTCACCCCCAAGCACCCAAGAACAAAGCCGGATCCCGCTGCGGTAAAGGCGGCGCTTCTGCGCTATGACTTTGAGCCCCTTATAGAAGAGGCTGTGGAAAACACTGAGATAAAGACCTTCAAGCACGACTGACAGCTAATAGCTAAGTGAATAGTGAATAGTGAATAGGTATGAAGTTGATGGCTTGATTTTCTCTATCGGCGCAAAAGCACAGCAACATTATTCATTCTACATTGTATAAACGATCGGGGTCTGCCATGAGTAAGTTCAGAGATCAGCACATGACCATCAAATGGTGGGATATAATCGACAGCGAAAGCACCCAGCCCATATTGAATGCCTCCCTGCGGGAGAAATCCCTTCTTGTGGGGAGAGTGGGGCTTATGATGCTCTCTGTGGGCACAGGCGCCTGGAGAGTGCGTGCCTCCATGAACAAGATCGCAAGAGGGCTTGGCATAACCTGTGTGGCGGATATAGGGCTGCTGTCCATATCCTACACCTGTGCTGCAAACGGGGAGACCTTCACAAATTCCCTTTCCTTGAAGGAGCCGGGTGTAAATACCGACAAGCTGGATGCCATCGAGTTCTTCTGCGACAGCTTCAGGGACAGGGCGGGGAAGTACTCCGAGGAGCAGATGCACCATATCCTTGACAAGATAGACTCCATGTCCGGCAACTACAATGCCCTTATACTGGGGCTTGCCTCGGGAATGGCGTGCGCCGCATTCACCTTCCTGCTTGGGGGCGGTGCGGTGGAAATGCTGTGTGCCTTCCTTGGGGCGGGAGTGGGGAATTTTCTCCGCAAGAAGCTGCTGGAGAACCACATCACTTTGCTTGCAAACGTGGCACTGCCTGTTACGGCGGCGTGCCTGGTGTATTTCTTTGTGGTGCACCTTATGGAGATGCTGCTCGGGGTGCCTATGGTGCATCAGTCGGGGTATATATGCTCCATGCTGTTTGTCATACCCGGATTTCCCCTCATAACAGGGGGCATAGACATATCAAAGCTGGATCTGCGCTCCGGGGCGGAGCGTATAGGCTATGCTTTGCTCATCATAATCACCGCAACGGTTACGGGCTGGCTCAGCGCCTACATCATGAGGTTTGAACCCGGTGACTTCCCGGAGATAGCCATGTCCCCCGCAATGAGGGTAGTATTCAGGATGATAGCGAGCTTTGTGGGTGTGTTCGGCTTTTCCCTCATGTTCAATTCACCGAAGAGAATGGCGCTGTCTGCCGGAGTGATAGGAATGATCTCCAATACGCTGCGCCTTACCCTGGCGGATCATCTGGGGATACCCGGCTTTACCGCCGCATTCATAGGCGCTCTGTGCTCCGGACTGCTGGCATCCGCCTCGAAAAGGTTCGTGGGCTTCCCCCGTATAACCCTCACCGTGCCCTCCATAGTCATCATGGTGCCGGGGATGTTTATGTACAAGGCCATATACTACCTCTCCCTCAATGATCTGTCTGTGGGCGGGGCATGGCTCACAAAGGCGTTCCTCATGGTGCTGTCCCTGCCTCTGGGGCTCATAGTTGCCCGTATCATCACCGACAAGAATTTCAGAAGAGATTCATAGCTTGCAGCACATAACATAAAAATTAACTCAAATATAATAATATATTCACACATTCTGTCTGCTAATGTGGTATGCTATTTTAGTCGGTTGCAAGAGCGGCTGACGTATGCGAGAGTGCTGGAATAGGCAGACAGGCACGTTTGAGGTGCGTGTGTCTTTGACGTGTGGGTTCAAGTCCCATCTCTCGCACCAGGTTGAAGCCCTTCGGTCTCTTGGATCGGAGGGCTTTTGCGTTTACATTCCTTTTTTCACCGAAGGCAAGGTGATATCATGAGTACAGAGGAGATCATTGCCCCACACTTCCCCGAAAATGCGGGGGCGGTGTGCAGAAGACTGTGTGAACATGGGTACAGTGCCTACCTTGTAGGGGGCTGCGTGCGGGATATGTTAAGGGGCACAGTGCCCCATGACTTCGACATAACCACCGATGCCACCCCGGATGAGATGCAGAAGGTATTTGCAGATCACCGCACCATACTCACAGGGGCTGCCCATGGCACTGTTACAGTTGTTGAGGGTGGGGAGAACATAGAAGTCACCACCTTCAGGGCAGACGGGGTGTATTCCGACCACCGCCGCCCGGATACGGTGAGCTTTTCCCGCAGCATAGAGGAGGATCTGGCAAGGCGGGATTTTACGGTGAACGCAATGGCGCTCTCCTATGAGACCGGGGAGATAACGGATCTCTACGGCGGCAGGGAGGATCTTGCAAACGGTGTCATACGCTGTGTGGGGGATCCGGGAAAGCGCTTTGAGGAGGATGCCCTGCGGATAATGCGGGCTCTGCGGTTTTCGGCCGTGTTTGACTTTGACATAGAGGAGAACACCGCAAGGGCTGTACACGAAAAGCGGGAGCTGCTTTCCTGCATAGCCCCGGAGAGGATAAGCTCGGAGCTGGTGAAGCTCCTGTGCGGAAAGCGCATACACCGTATACTTGTGGACTTTGCGGATGTGTTCTCCGTGTTCGTGCCGGAGATCATCCCCTGTATAGGCTTTGACCAGAAGAGCCGCTATCACCGCTACGATGTGTGGGAGCACATAGCCGTTGCCACACAGAAAAGCGTTCCCCTTAAAAACGTGCGCCTTGCCCTTTTCATGCACGACATTGAAAAGCCTGCGGCGTGCTTTGAGGGCAAGGACGGCCACCGTCACTTTGCGGGGCACGAGGCCATGAGCGGGGACACGGCTGAGGTCATCCTGCGCCGCCTGCGCTTTGACAAGGCGACTATTGCCCGTGTTTCCACCCTTATCAGATGGCACTATGTAAACCCCGCCAACGACCGTGCCCTTGTAAGGCGGCTGCTTCGAGCGCTGGGGCCGGATGCCTTCTTTGAGCTTATCGAGGTGGAAAAGGGTGACAACAGCGCCAAGCAGGATTTCTGCCTTGAAAGGATAGATGAGCTGGAGGGGATGCGCCGTACCGCCCTTGATGTGATAGCAAGGGGGGAGGCATACACCCTGTCACAGCTTTGCATAAACGGCGGAGACATCACCGGAAGGGGCATAGCCGAAGGGGCGGCAGTAGGGGAGACTCTGGACAGGATCCTTGATGAGGTCATAGACGGGCTGCCCAATGAGCGGGATGTGCTGCTTGAAAAGGCGGCACAGCTCAACGCCCTTGGCAGGCGGGATCTTGAGATAGACGGCAATGACCTTATGGACTTAGGCTTTGAGGGCAGGGAGATAGGCGTGTGCCTTGAACACATTCTTTCGGCTGTGAATGAGAAGGCTCTGCCCAATGAACACGACGCACTTATGAGATACGCACAGGAGATGTACGAGGGGCTGTAAGCCACGGAGGAGGGTACCATGAACTGTCCTTTTTGCGGATTTGAAGATACAAAGGTGGTGGACTCACGCTTTTCTGAGGGGAAGCAGCGCCGCAGAAGGCTGTGCCCCATGTGCGACAAGCGCTTTACCACCTATGAGAGCGCAGAGCGTCCTACTCTGCTGGTAAACAAGAAAAACAATACCTATGAGGCCTATGACCGCACAAAGCTCATCCAGGGGCTGTCCTTTGCGGTGAAAAAGCGCCCCGTCAGCAGTGCGGACATCATCGCCATTGCGGATGAGATAGAGAATATGTGCCTTACGGAGAACCGCACACAGATATCCACCCGTGAGATAGCAAACTTTGTCCTTGAAAGGCTCAGGAGCCTTGACGAAGTGGCATATATCCGCTTTGCATCCGTGAACCGTGAATTCGACACCGCCGACAAGTTCCTTGAGACCATAGAGGAGCTCAGGGCAAAGAAATGATGGGAGCGTAACATGAACACAAAGAAGACCAACGGCGTACAGATATTTGTTGTGTATGCACTGGCTATGTTCCTGTGCGTATTCGTGCTGTCGAGGATATTCACACCGAAGACACAGGCACTCCCGGAGACAGAGCCTGTTGATCCCCCTGCCCAGACAGAGCCTGCAGTGACCGAGCCTGAGCCGGAGCCGAAGGGACCTGTGGAGGATCCTGCGGATGCGGACAACACCTGGGCGATGTTTCTGGTAAACAACGAGAACCCCGTCCCCCAGCACTATTCCGACGACCTTGAAACAGAGGTGGTCTACAGCAGCTGGAAGGATTTCTACATGGATTCCCGTGCCGCACCCTATATGAAGCAGATGATAGCGGATGCGGAAGAGGACGGCATATATCTGGTGGTGTACTCCGCATACCGTTCTGCGGCATATCAGCAGTCTATAATAGACTCATCCGTTGAGGACAGGATGGCAAACCGCGGCATGAGCGAGGAGGAGGCATATGAGGACACCCTGAAGGAAGTGACCCTCCCCGGGTGCAGTGAGCATCAGTCCGGGCTTGCGGCGGATATCCTCAGCGACACCAATTCCGACATGGACACGGATTCCTTCAAGGACACAAAGGAATACGAGTGGCTCATAGAGCACGCCCCGGAATACGGCTTCATACTCCGCTATCCCCAGGGGAAGCAGGATGTTACGGGCATAATCTACGAGCCCTGGCATTTCAGATTTGTGGGAGTGTACTACGCAAAGCTGCTTACGGAGCAGGGACTTACTCTGGAGGAATTCTTCGCACAGCAGAACTGGCTTGACGAGGACGGAAAGGCTGTATACCACATATGCCCGGAGGAGCCCCCCTCCTCTGACGATATCGAGGAAGTACCAGACATCCCCGAGGAGGATGTCATTGATGACGAGGTGGAAGAGATATGAAGGGTGTGCTTTTTATCCTGCGGATGATAGCTCTTGTGGTGCTTGCCGCCGCAGGGCTGGGGGCTGTCCTTATAGGCTTTGATGCCCTTGAAAAGAAGAACGGGAAAGCAGAGGGGAAATGAATTACATACATGAGCCCGACCCTCTCCAGTGCGGTCAGGCGGTGCTTGCCATGCTGTGCGGCATAACCGTTGACGAGGTGGTGGAGGAGCTGTCAAATCCCCGTGAGACCACACTTGCCGAGATGAAGTCATTCCTGCGGGGAAGGGGATCTTACATCTCCGATGAGCGCATAGCTGTAAATACAAGAGAGGAGCTGCCCGACACAGCCCTCCTTTCCCTTGAGACACCCCGCTGCTGGCACTGGTCGCTGTATCATCACGGCACCTTCTACGACCCGGAGCATGGGGTGATGGATGATTTCCCCGAGGCAAAGCGCAAATACTACTGGGAGGTACGTTCCGCTGAAAGAGTGATGTGAATGTCCCCTGCTGCCAAGTCCCTGAAAGAACGGATCGCCCTGTGTGCAGTGGCAGGGCTTGAGGAGATATACCCGGTGGCGAGGTGCGCCCTGGTGTATGAAAAGCCCTATGAGCTGCTCATAGCCACCCGCCTTTCGGCACAGTGCACTGATGCAAGGGTGAACATAGTCACAAGGGAGCTGTTTGCCCGCTTCCCTACGCTGCAAAGCTTTGCGGATGCGGATGTGAAGGATATCGAGGAGATAATACGCCCCTGCGGCCTCTTTCACACAAAGGCGGAGAGCATATCCCGGATGTGCCGCATACTTTTCTACGAGCGTGACGGGGTCATCCCGGACACGGTGGAGGAACTGACAAGGCTGCCCGGTGTGGGCAGGAAGACGGCTAACCTTATGGTGGGGGATGTGTTCAAAAAGCCTGCGGTGGTATGTGATACCCATTTTATCCGCATAACAGGGCGGTTAGGGCTTACCCGAAGCCGTGACCCCGAAAAGGTGGAGCGGGAGCTGCGGGAGCTTCTGCCCCCGGAAAAGAGCAATGACTTCTGCCACAGGGTGGTGCTTTTCGGAAGGGATACCTGCCGTGCACGAAAGCCCGACTGTGAGCACTGCCCCCTGCGGGGAAGGCTTATGGAGGTAAAGGGCTTTCCGGGGTGTATTGTATAGCCCTTGTTGTACATTATGCCATAATTTCTGCCCGGGTGACGGTCTTTACTTTACACATGGGCTTTGCGGCGACCCTTGACAAGGGCGGCAGAAAATGCTATAATAGAAATAGTTTTTGTATAGGGAAATGTAAGACAGATCACAGGAGGTGTACAACATGGCTGAAGGAGAAAAGAAGTTTTTTACATACAGGGGCTTCCCGCTGGTGCGCAAGGGCAGCGACATCTACTACGGCAATATGTATGACAAGTACGTTATCATGATGCAGGTAGCGGGCACCACGGAGGAGGACGGCATCAAAAAGGCGAACAAGGTGCGCATCTACAAGATGGCTACCGACGAAAAGCTCAACCCTATGGAGGCTATCGTCAAGAACACTGAGAAATCAAGCCTTTATGAAGCGCTTGACATCGCCTATGTATGGCTCGGTAAGCAGTGACCGCAATGAGTGAAGGCAGGGTGGAACACATTCCACCCTGTTTTTGACAGAAAGAGGTATGATATGAACAAGAAGGAAATAGCAGAGCTTAAAAAGAATTTCAGCGAGGATTCGGGGCTTTTTGTCATAAACCGTGTGGTTATGGCATATGTGGATGCGGAAAAGGCAGTGAACTGCATAAACGCTGTGAACTACACCGCCATGGAGCCTTCCCAGTGTGAGGTGGTAATGGAAACGCTGCGCAAGGTGCTGTCGGGCACTCTGGGGAAAAACCTTACAGAGTATGCCTTCCCCCAGACCTCCTACGAGGAGGGGGGCGCCCAGAAGCTGCTGTACACCGCCCTGCGTGACGGACTTAATGACGAGGAGATAATCAAGAGCTTTATCGGGCGCATTGCGGAGAATGCGGACATCGGCAGCTGCTACACCGTCATTGCGGGGCTGTGTACCTACAGCGTGCCCAAGAAGAGCAAAAACGATGAGCGCCTTGACGACACCGACAACGACTACAGCTTCATCGTAACTGCCCTGTGCCCTGCAAATACAGGGGATGACGGGCTTTTCTACGACAAGGCTCAGCAGGTCATATCCAAGAAGCTCAACACCGAGATGATAATAGACAAGGCACCCAAGGACGGCTTTCTCTTCCCTGTGTTCTCCGACAGGGCGGCGGATGTGAATGCGGTGATGTACTACTCACGCTCCGCCAAGAAGCCCGATCTCTCCATCATAGAGGATGTGCTGGACTGCACCTTTGCCTTTACCTGCGATGACGAAAAGACCCGTTTCAGGGCACTGGTGTCCAACATCTGCGGCGAGGAGCTGAACTACGGCGTTGTGACCCAGATAAACGACAGGGTGCGGGAGCTGGTGGATGCGGGCAAGAACGAGACCGAGCCCCCTGTTGTGGATGCCCCCCGCCTTAAAAGCATACTTGCGGAAGTGGGCATAAGCGACGAGCGCACTGCCAATGTCAAGGGCGTGTATGAGACCATAGTCGGGGAATTCCCCCTTCGTGCCTCTAACCTTGTAGAGAACAAAACCACCGTGCAGGCGGATGAGATAAGCGTAAACATCGGCAAGGATGCCACGGACAAGGTGCGCACCTCCGTCATAGGGGGCAGGAAATGCCTTGTTATCGACCTTGAGGATCCTTCCGTCAAGGTAAACGGCATGGAAACAAAGATACAGGGCGAGGAATGAGGAGGCTGTCATGACAAATAAGCTGAGCATTGCGGCGATAGTGCTTTCAATTGCGGCTCTGGCTGTTTCCCTGTTCGGGATATTCAGGGACACAGGCGCTGTCCCTGAGCCGGAGGACGTGCAGTATGTGCTGTACCTTGGCACCAACCACAAGGACACCAATCAGCCGGTGTTCACCCCGGAGGAGGCAAAGCACCAGGCGGAGAACATCCTGCTGGATCATTTCGGCGGGTATACCATACAGGAAGCGCAGGGGGGCTGGATAGACGGTGCCAACATCTACACGGAGTACACTCTGGTCATCTACCTCAGCGATACCACGGCGGCGCAGGTACACGCCGCCGCAGATGAGATGATAGATGTGTTCTGCCAGAGCTCTGTGCTCATCCAGGAAAACAAGACGAATACGGAGTTCTACGCCGGAAAACAGTGAATAGCTAATAGTGAACAGTGAATAGCACCGGAGTCCTTGCAGTCTTGTCTCCTCTTTGCCTGTTTTTGCTTTCTGCAAAAGCATTGCTTTTGGAGAGCAGAATGGCTTGCAGCTCTCCGCTTGCTGATACTTAACCTATTACTTATTGCTTATTACTTATGATATTGAATCCATACAGTCTCAGGACTAATATTTTTGTGACGGCCATGGTCATAGTGATGATCGTGGTGCTTCCCACGGCGGATATAGCCGTGTGCCGTGCCCTGAAGGTGGATCCCAGGGGCGAAAGAAGCGGAAGAAAGGATGCCCGCAGGCTGCTCATACTGCGGAAGGCTCTGCTTATTGCGGCATTTGCGGTGTATCTGGGGATATTTGCAAATCTGGTGTTCTTTTCCCGCCATGCCAGCGAGGAGTACCGCATACAGATGAAGCTGTTCCCTCAGATAAAGAATTCCTTTGATGCAGATCTGGGACTGCTGGATCTGCTGGCGGTCATCCTGCGGGATGGCTTTGAGGAGGGCATGGCACACATAAAGGTGTTCAATCCCATGGGGCTGGCAGAGCCCTATATGAACGTGATGCTGTTTGTGCCCATGGGGTATCTGCTGCCCTACATATTCCCCTGGTTCCGGGGGAAGGTGAGGGTGCGCCCTGCGCTTGCCTGTGCCATAATGAGCCTTGCGGTGGAGAACATACAGCTCATCACCCGCCACGGCTACTATGACATAGACGATCTTATCACCAACAGCCTGGGAGGGCTGATGGGGCAGTGGGCATTCATTGCGGCAGGCTATGCCATCACCCACCCGGACTGGCGCAGTGAGATAAGGCATTACCGCAAATGGCGCCGCCATGCCGAAAAAAGCACCATACTCCCATTCCTTGGCGGCGGCGGTGTGTGCCGCTTCCACCTGACGGGGACAGATGCAGAACAGCTGCGGGACTTCTACGAGAACAGGCTTGGACTGCGGTGCAAGCAGAGCATGATACACACAGACAGGGGGGGCACCTATCTCCTCTTTGAGGTCAAGGGCATACAGATAGAGGTTTTTGTCCCGGACAGCCCCGCAGAAACGCCCCCTGGGAGGATAACTCTCCCTGTGCGCCGCATAGCATCTGCGGCAAAGCGGCTCAAAGCAGGGGGCATAGACTGCACCACCATCCGCCCTGATCCCTACACCCAGAGACCCTGCCTGTCCCTCAAGGCTCCTGACAATGTGACCATAGAGCTTATAGGACGATAAAACACCTTTTTAAAAATATTTTCACAATCCCTTGACAATGGATAAAAAATGTTGTAAAATTAAAAGGTGTAATTAGTATACCTACACATTGAAAAAAGTCCAGCCTGAAAGGATGATATCAGTGGCAAAATACAGGGTTGCCGACCGTGAGGCGGCACAGCGTGCCAAAAATGTCAAGCAGGCCAACAAGCAGGGGCCTATAAAGAAGAAAGCATCCCTTTACATATATGTTCTTGTGCTGGTGCTCGCAATGTTTGCAAGGGCACTGCAGCTGTACATGAACTTCGACTTTGACACCCACAGATATATAGACAGCTTCCCCCTGACCAACTACCCCATGCTGGTGATGATACCCGGCTTTATACTCATAGCCTTCGTGCTCATCACCGGCAGTGCAAGGGACAAGGTCATCAAGTCCGTTGTGCTCATCAACCCGTGGAGGCTTCGCTATGACAGGGTAGGCAAGAAGATACCCTCCTCCGCAGGATACAGCTCACTCATCATGGCAGCCACCATACTTGCGGACATAGTTTTCTGGTTCGTGGAGCTGGTGGAGGGCAACAAGCGCATCAGATCCACCCTTGAGGGCTACGACTACAAGGAATATAATCTGCTGACGGGCTATACCGTAGGGGATTTCTTCTATCACTTCCTTTCACTGCTGACTATACTTGTGTTCATATTCATCGCTGTGAACATATTCAAGGGGGAGGGCTTCTCCCACGCAAACTGCGCCTCCCTTTACATCTATGCCTTGTGGCAGATAGTAAACATCTTCCGCATGAACGCCAACGGCGAGATCATCGGGATGCTCACAGACAGGAGATATGAGCTTATCTCCCGTATGCTGACGGTGCTCTTCTTCTGTGCCGTAGCCCGCTTCTTCAACGGTATGGAGAAGAAAAACACCCGCTTCTGGATGTGCTTTTTGGGATATGCTGCATCCATAGTGTCCGCAGTGAGCACCCTCCCCAGATACTTCCTTATTGCGCTCCCCGACGGGTACGACAGCAGAATGAATATGCTCATGCCCACACCCTCCGATGTCGGTATGATATTCATGCCCATAACCATAGTGGTAGTATTCTGGTCAACCTACGTATACAGGGTAATGCCCAGGCTTTCCGAGGGCAACCGCCGCTGGACAAGGGCTCCGCTCTCAAGGAACTACGAAGAGATGGCGGTTCTTGATGAATCTCCTGCCGAGGGCGTTGAGCTCCCCGACAGCGACACACTGAGAAAATAATTACACAAAGTAAGCGCACTGTATGCGGTGCGCTTATTTTTTAGCATGATACCCTGGCAGGTGAGGATATGCGGGAAGTGGCAGAAAAGCTCCGCTTCGTACTGATGCTCATACTTACTCTCATGATAGTTTCACTGGGAGTGCTCCGCCTTATGAGGATACAGCTGGTGGAGGGTGATGAGTATCTTGAAAAATCAAAGAGCGTGCGTGTTGCGGCACAGGTGATAAATGCCCCGAGAGGGGAGATAATGGACAAAAACGGAGAGTATCTGGTGAAGAACCGCTCCGGCTTCAATGTAGTGGCTCTGAAGGCCTTTTTCCCCGATGACAACGAGACTGCCGACCATGCGGTGTACAAGACGGCGTGTGTGCTGTCGGAGTACGGCTGTGAATGGACGGATGTGCTGCCTGTCACGGACAAGCCCCCCTTTGAGTTCCTCCCCGACAGGGATAGGGACGTGGAGCGGCTTCGCAAGGCAGCGGGGGTGCAGGTCTACGGCACTGCCGAGGACTGTATCACCGCACTGCGGCTCATGTACGGCGTAGATGAGGAATACGACGAGCGTGCCGCCAGGGTGACAGTCGGGCTGCGGTACAGTATGCAGGCAATGGACTTTTCCGTATCCAACCGCTTCACCGTGGCGGAGGATGTGCCTATGGAGGCGGTGGTGGCTTTAAAGGAACTTTCCGACGAACTGCCCGGCATAGACATTTCCGAGGAGGCTGTAAGGGTAAATCTCATAGGGGACGTGGTCCCTCACCTTATAGGCACAGTGGGGCTCATCTCCGCTGAGGAATACGATGCCTACAAGGACAGCGGCTACGCCCTCAACGACAAGATAGGAAAGGGCGGCATAGAAAAGGCAATGGAGCCCCTGCTCAGGGGCACCAAGGGGGAGCGCAGCTTTGAGATATCCGAGGGAGAGGTGATAAAGGACGAGGTGACCTCCCCCGCCGTACCGGGCTGCACTGTAAAGCTGACAGTGGAAAGCGGCTTTCAGCGGGAGATACAGACTTTGCTTGAAAACCACATCGCATGGCTCTCCTCCCAGACCTCACCCGAGGCAAAGGGCACGGGTGCGGATGCAGGAGCGGCAGTGGTGCTTGATGCAAGGACAGGCGCTCTGCTTGCCGCTGCCACCTATCCCACATATGACCTGCTTGACTACATAGAGGACTACGATTCCGTGGCGGGGAGGGAGAATTCCCCTCTTACCAACAGGGCAACATCGGGCTACTACCGCCCCGGCTCCACATTTAAGACCGTCACGGCAACAGCCGCCCTCAACGAAGGGGTCATATCCCCCTATGACACCGTGGACTGCACCCACTACTACACCTACTGGGAGGACTGGAAGCCCTATCCCGAATGTACCGGCTGGCACGGCAGGCTCAACGTTGTGCAGGCTCTGAAAGAATCCTGCAATATCTTCTTCTATGATGTGGGCAGGCTCACAGGCATCACAAAGCTGGCTGAATATGCCTCCCTCTACGGCCTTGGTGAGGAAATGGGGCTTGAGATCGGACGGGATGTGAAGACGGGCTATGTGGCAAGCCCCGATACCTTTTCCGAAAGAGGGCTTGACTGGGAAGCGGGCAATGTGATACAGGCAGCCATCGGTCAGTCTGACACCTATATCACCCCTTTGCAGATGGCGGCTCAGGCAATGACCATCGCCAACAAGGGGGTGCGCTACCAGACCTATATGGTGGACAGCGCCTATGACTACAACATGACCTCCTGCGTGTATCAGGCACAGCCTGTTGTGGCGGCGCAGATACCCGACAAGACAGGATATACCTTCTCCACCGTGACACAGGGCATGATAGAGGCAGGGCGGTTTGAACAGTACATAAACTATCCTCACTGCTCGGACTACTACACACAGAGCTATCTGCTGACGGATCTCCCCTATGACACCGCCATAAAGACAGGCACACCCCAGATGAGGGGTAAGGAGGACACGGACTCCGCCGTCATAGGCTTTTATCCTGCCGATGACCCCCAGATAGCCTTTGCGGTGTACATCGAGCACGGGGAATACTCCAAGTTCATGGTGAAGGACATTATCCGTGCATACTTTGACGACAGCTTTATTGTCCGCCCCTTGTCCGAATGGACGGAGGAGGAGGCAGTGCAGGCGCTGTCAGACACACAGGACCCGGACACCTTCTGATGAGGTAATCAATGTTTATAGCAAAATACAAAAATGATATAATAAATGCATTGGGAGTGGAAAGGGGCTCCGAAAGGGATGCCCTTTACCGTGGATACTCCGCTGAGAACCTTCTTGTCTGCCACTGCTGCGGGAGGTTTCTTGAATACCGCAACGGTGAAAAGCGCAGCGCCTACTTTGCCCACACCGACAACAGCGACAGGGACTGTGCCTACATGGTCTTCTCCGAAAGGAGCATGGAGCTGTGGAAGCTGAAGGAAAAGCTGATGGAAAGGCTCTCTTCTTTGGGGTACGATGTTAAGGTGGATGTAAGGCTCACTCCCGACTACTGGACGGATCTGGTGGTGACGCTCCCCGATGGCGGGAAGGCGGCAATAGACCTTGCCCAGACCTTCAAGAATACACATACGGATACCGCCGATGCCCAGAAGTATTCCGCATATGAGGTGCTTTACAGCTCACAGGGCATAAGCCCTGTCATTATCCTGCAGCCGAAGCAGAGCGTTGCCCCCGCCACCCGTCAGAGGCAGATAGACGGCTTGAAGCGTTACTGCGCCGACAGAGGCAGGCAGGCTGTGTGGTATGACAGTGAGGAGGGGCTGTTTCACATCTGTGACAGCCGCACCGACAGCGAATTTGTCATGGGTATGGACGGCTTTGACATAGACGGCAAGGGGAATATCACAGGCGCATTCACAGACTTTATGCAACGGGAGCAGGAAAGGCTTGAGAATGAGCGCATTGAACGGGAAAGGGCAGCGAAGGAAAAGGCAGAAAGGGATGCCGAGCTGCTGCGGCAGCGCCTTGATAGAAAAAAAGTCCAGAGGGCAGAGCAGCTCCTTGCAGCTGTGGAGAACGAAATGCCTCCCGTGGCTGAAAAGCCCGTTAAAAAGCCGCAGCCTGCAAGCAGTGCGCCTGTGCCCTCCGGCAAGGCAGGGCAGGGACGGGAGCTTTTTCTGAGTGGCTGCAATGCAGTGCAGAGGGCACTGGTGAAGTACCATTCGGAGCTCAACGACAGGCAGCTTGAGGCGGTCTTTGCCGTGGAGGGACCTGTGCTCATACTTGCAGGGGCAGGCTCGGGGAAGACCAAGGTGCTGGTAAGCAGGATACTCAACATGATACTCTTCGGCAATGCCTATGAGGAATGCAGCGAAGAGAATCTGACAGCAGAAGAGCTGGAGTTTGTATCCTCCTATGACGGCACCCACGATGAGGAGACGGTGCAAAGGCTTTCCCGCATCATAGGCAGGGGGCAGGTGCGCCCCTGGAACGAGCTTGCCATCACCTTTACCAACAAGGCGGCAAGAGAGCTCAAGGACAGGCTTTGTGCCGCCCTTGGGAACCAGGTGGGCTCACAGGTGAATGCCTCTACCTTCCACTCCGCCTGTGCAAGGATACTGCGCAGGGAGTATGACAAGCTGGGCTTTTCCTCCTCCTTTACCATATACGATTCGGACGATTCACAGAAGACGATAAAGGCTGCCATAAAGGCTGTGGGGCTCTCTGACAGGACCTTTGCACCCAAGGCGGTGCTGGGCATCATAAGCTCCCAGAAGGAGCAGCTAATCACCCCGGAGGAATATGCGCTGGAGGCAGGGGATGACTATCGGCTCAAAAGCATATCCGACATATACACCGAGTATCAGAAGCGGCTCACAGCCGCCAATGCCATCGACTTCGACGACATTATAATGAAGACAGTGCAGCTCTTCGAGACCTATCCCGATGTGCTAAGGCACTATCAGAACCTTTTCAGATACATATCCGTTGACGAGTATCAGGACACCAATCACGCCCAGTACCGCCTTGTGTCCCTCCTTGCGGCAGGCACGGGAAATCTCTGTGTGGTAGGCGATGATGACCAGTCCATATACCGTTTCAGAGGAGCCACCATAGAGAATATCCTGAACTTTGAATCGGAATTTGCCGACAGCCATGTGATACGGCTTGAACAGAACTACCGCTCCACACAGCACATACTCTCCGCCGCCAACTCCGTCATCAAGAACAACCGCTCCAGAAAGGACAAGGCGCTGTGGACGGATGCAGGGGACGGGGAGCGTGTACACATCTATGAGGTGGACGACGAACGTGAAGAGGCGGAGTACGTTGCAGACAGGATAAAGAAGATCATGGCTGAGGAGGGCTGTTCCTACTCCGACTTTGCGGTGCTCTACCGCATGAATGCCCAGTCCAATGCCGTGGAGCGTGAATTTACCGTGGAGCGCATCCCGTACAGGGTCATAGGCGGTATGCGCTTTTACGATCACAAGGAGGTCAAGGACATCCTTGCATATTTGCAGGTGATGGAAAACCCCTATGACCTGCTGCGTTTCAGAAGGATAATCAATGTGCCCAAAAGGGGCATAGGGGAGGCTACCCTTGCATCCATAGAGGAGATATGCATAAACCTTAATATGGATCCCATATCCGTAATGCGGGATGCAGACAACTTCGTCCCCCTGCAGAAAAAGGCGGCTGTCCTGAAACGTGCCGCAGAGCTGTTTGACTCTTTGCAGCTGCTTGCAGAGCGTGCCGAGGAAGACCCTGCCGCACTTGTGGAGCTAATAGGGAATGTCATCGAGTCTGCAGGCTACAGGGAAATGCTTGAAGCCGAGGGGGACGAGGGCAAGGCAAGGCTTGAAAACATCGAGGAGCTCAACACCAGCATGGTGGCGTATGTGGACAATGCCGCCGACAACGGTGACACCCCCACTCTTGCGGGCTTTCTGGAGGATGTGGCGCTGTACTCCGAGGCAGACGGTGCATCCGACGATGAGGCAAGGGTGAATCTCATGACCCTCCACTCCGCAAAGGGACTGGAATTCCCTGTGGTGTTCATCATCGGCATGGAGGAGGGCATATTCCCCTCATCACGGTGCCTTGACGATATTTCCGACATGGAGGAGGAGCGAAGGCTCGCCTATGTGGGCATCACCCGTGCAAAAAGGCGGCTGTATCTCACCCATGCGGTGCGCAGGACGCTTTTCGGCAACACAAACTTCAATATGCGCTCCCGCTTTGCGGATGAGATAGATACGGAGCACATCACAGACGAGAATGCAAGGCTCAGGCAGAGGGTGAAGGAGTTTTCCGCCCCGAAGGTGCAGGGGCCGGTGGGGCTCCCCAGAAGGAGCGCAGCAGTGTCAAATATTGACTACAAGCCGGGAATGCGCCTTAAACACCGTGTTTTCGGGGAGGGGACTGTTATCAAGGTCACACCCATGGGCAATGACCATCTCCTTGAGATAGCCTTTGACACACAGGGCACCAAAAAGGTCATGGCTAAATTTGCAAAAATGACTGTATGTGATACGTAATAGGTAATAAGTAATAAGTATAAGCAGAGTGCCACGGAACTTGCTCCGTGGCACTTTTTTAATGCAGTATGGGAGGATCATTCCCATGTTACCATGGGCCGCCTGTTATTTCGCACACAATCTACCAGATACATATTTATCAGAGTCTGATAGGGTACACCGGTATCCGATGACAGGCCTTTGAAATAATCTATTGCATCAGCATCGATATTGATTGTGATTTGCTTTTTTAATCTGTTTGAATAGGGATTTTTTCGGGGGTTAAGTGATTGGATGTCGTATTCTTCTCTCATAAAAGTCCCTCCTCATAGTATCTGCGTTCTTTCTTAGTGGCTTCTCTTGCGGAAATGATGCGGATAACAGTATCATTTTGACGGTAACAATGGCTTACTATACAGATTTTAGATGATTTCACCATTCCTATGATGAGAAATCTTTCTTCGTCCTCAGAATGGTCAGGATCATCAAACAAAACAGCCTCACTGTCGTAAAACACCTCCCTGGCTGTTTCAAATGATAAACCATGCTTTTTTTTGTTCTTTTCGTTTTTCTCTTCATCCCATTCAAAAGATAAATAATCCATAATTATATTATACATAATTAGTGCGCGTATGTCAATAGGAAATAATTATTGGCGTGAGATGAGATATCCTAAGTAAAGATAAGCAGAGTGCCACGGAACATTGCTCCGTGGCACTTTTTTAGTCGGCTGAAGAAACACAGTCTTGCAAAATCATCCATTTTTGCAGGAACAGAGGGAATGCGCCGCCGTTTTCTCGTCAGAACATCTTGCCTCTTGCTTCTTGCTTCTAATCGAAGAACCCAAGCCCGGCAAGGGCATTGACAAAGCGCCTGATGTAGTCCCAGGTGGTGGAGGGCCATATATAGCCCATGCGGTACAGCACCTGCATGGTGTAGCCGCAGGTCTTGGGGAAGGTCACCATCTCCCTGCCGTTCCGGGACTTGGCATATGCCATGATGGCTGTAAGCTCCGATGCCTTCTCGGGGTCGCCCTGGGCCTTGGCAAAGGCATCGGCGAAGACGTCGCTCTCCACTCCCTCTACCTTGTAGCCGCAGGCCGCCAGCTCCCGCAGGACTCCCGCCATGGAGATGTTCTGGTCGTTTACCGTGTGGAACAGCACACATTCATCCGGGGTGCGGCAAAGCTGTACGGTGGCTTTTGCAGCGCCGTCTATGGGGGAGAACTCCATAGTGGATGCCATCTGCTCATAGGGGATGCATCCCAGCATTGCATAGGCACGCAGCCGCCCCATTGCGGAGTTTGCGGAGAAGTTTATCTGGAATTCCCCGTCATAGGAGCGGGCGGAAAGGTTGCCGTAGCGCATTATCTTGGCTTTGAGCCCCTTTGAGGCGGCGGCTTCCAGCACAGCTCTCTCCGCTAAGAACTTGGAGTGTATGTACTTGTTGGAAAGATCCTGTCCGAACCACAGATCCTGCTCGGTGGGGGCAAAGTCAGCGGGTATCATGTCCCTGTATGCACTCTGGCGCACGCTCATGGTGGAGGTCTGTACAAAGGTGGCGCCCTTTTCAAGGCACAGCCCGATAAGGTTTACAGTGCCCCCCACATTTACATCCTCGATTATGGTGCTGTTGGAGAAATGCTTCACCACCGCCGCACAGTTTATCACCGTGTCAAGCTGTACGCCCTCAAATTTGCCTGCAAGGTTTTTGTCCGTCACATCCCCCTCGGTCACGAATATGCGCTTGCCCAGAAGCTCCGTTATGTTCTGGTCAAAATAGTAGAAGTACATCCTGACGATGCGCTCTGCGGCGCTGAGCTCTCCCTTGCTGCGCAGCAGCAGGTATATAAGCCCGGTCTCGTTCTCTATAAGCTCGTGGAGTATGTGAATCCCAAGGTAGCCGGAGCCGCCTGTGAGCAGGACGTTGCCTATGTCACGGCATTTGCCGTTTTTGAAGGAATCAATGTTGTTTCCCGCAAGGAGCTTGTTGATGGCGGTGTAGTCATAGCCTGCGATGTCATCATCCTTCCGGGGCTGAGAGGTGCTGCCCCCCTCTGCAAGGGCGGCAAGCTGCCCGGGTGTGGGGTTGTCGAACACATCCGCAAAGGTGATGGAATATCCTGCCTTGCCCGCCTCTATGACCACGTTGGTGACCAGCAGTGAGGTGCCCCCTAAGTCGAAGAAGCTCTCGTTCACACCCACATCCTCCGCATGGAGGAGCTGGGAGAATATGCCGCAGAACAGCTCTTCTGCCTTTGTGGCAGGCTTCTGGCTGTCCTTTGAGCGGTACAGCTCCGGCGCGGGCAGATTTTTAAGGTCAAGCTTGCCGTTGGGGGTGAAGGGCATCTCATCCAGCTGCATATATGCAGTAGGCACCATGTAGCTTGTGAGTGTCTTCCCCAGCTCTTTTTTCAGCTCCCCTATATCTATTTTGTGATCCGCTGTGAACCAGGCGCAAAGGTGTTCTATGCCGTTTAGCTTTTCGATCTTCACCGCAGTGCGCTTTATGCCGCTGACAGCGCCAAGGACTGCATCCACCTCGTCCAGCTCTATGCGAAGGCCTCTCAGCTTTATCTGATTGTCCTTCCTGCCCAGCACCTCTATGAAGCCGTCCTCTGTCCAGCGTGCATAGTCTCCGGATCTGTAGACCCGCATCCCCTTGTAGGAGATGAATTTCTCCGCCGTCATTTCGGGAAGGCCGTTATACCCTGCCGCAACACCTGCACCGCCGATGTACAGCTCGCCCACGATCCCTGCGGGGAGCTCGTTGCCGTCGGTGTCAACTATGTATTCCACAACTCCCGGCAGGGGGCGGCCCGCATTTACGCTGTCCTGTCCCGAAAGCTCTGCTGTGTTGCAGGAAACGGTCACCTCGGTAGGCCCGTAGGTGTTGAATATCAGCCTGTCGCTGCGCCCCTGCTTCAGTGCAGACAGAAGCTGTTCCGGGTATTTTTCGCCGCCGCAGATAACGATCTTCACATTTTCAAAGGCAGCTGAAAATTCCGGGGAGGCAAGAAGTGTCATGAGCCTTGAGGGGGTAGAGCCGAACATATCGGTATGTGTGGCTTTTATCCTTGCGGCGAGCTTTTTCGCATCGTTTGTCTCATCATCGGAGGCAACGGAGACCGTGAGCCCGTTGAACAGGGGCATAGCCCATTCCTTGACGGAGAAGTCAAAGGAGAAGGTGGTTATGGCTGTCAGCACCCTGCCCCTTTCCGTCATGGCATTGGGAAGTATGTTGCCGGGGGTGTTGTATACATAGTTCACCGCTCCCCCGTGCCGTATCATGACCCCCTTGGGCTTGCCTGTGGAGCCAGAGGTGTAGATAAGGTAGCAAAGGTCGTCCTGTGTAATGTGAATATCCGGCTTTGATGTGTTTTCCTCTGCAAGCAGCGCCTCTATATCCGCCGCCGCTCTGTCGGAGAAGCCCCGGAGCCTGTCCCCTGTGGTTATGACAAGAGCCGCATGGGAATCGTCTATGATATGCCGTATCCTTTCCGCAGGGTAGGCAGGGTCGCAGGGGATGTATGCCGCCCCCGCCTTCAGCACGCCGAAGATGGCAAAGAACATCCCTGATATGCGGGGCAGGAGAAGTACCACCCTGTCACCCTTCTTTACTCCCTTTCCTATGAGGGCGTTGGCTACCCTGTTGGCGTTCTCATCAAGCTGGCGGTAGGTATAGGTGCCGTCACAGGCTATGAGGGCTGTGCGTTCGGGGTGTTCTGCGGCTGTGCGCTCCACCCCTGAGTGGAACAGGGTGCCTTCGGGTATGGAGGGCGTTTCCGGTCTGCTGCGGAATGTGTCAAGCTGCTGCTCCCTCTCCCTGTCGATAAGGGATATGCTGCGAAGTCTTCCTCCTGCTGCCAGTTTCTCTGCGGTAATCTCCAGAGAGCGGATAAATCTGCGGATGCACTCAGGGGAGTACATGGCATCGTTGTATTCGCACTCTATGGCGCCTTTGCCCTCACGGTCAATTATGCGCACTGCCACAGGGAACTTGGAGGTATCCGGCTCTATTACCTCGGCACCCTTCATATGAGGGGCTTTCGTGTCGTTTATTATGCCCCTCTGGTATTCGTACATCACATTTACGGTGTAGCCCCATTCAGCGGCTACCCTTGCAAAGGGATAGCCCTCATGGGCAATGGCACTGTCAAGGCCGCCTGCCACCTGCTTTATGAAATCATCCGCTGTGCCGTCACCAAGGGCTGCGGCAAGGGGTATGGTGTTTACGAACATACCGATGGTATCGGCAAAGCGCACATCGGCACGGCCGTTTGAAATGGTGGAGATATACACCCTGTCGGATGCAATGAGCCTTGCAAGGGTATAGTCAAGGGCTGCAAGGAAGAATGCCGCCTCTGTTACACCAAGCCGCCTGCATATGCTGTCAGCGGCGGACTGGTCAAATGTTCCGTAGGCATATGCCTTTTTCCCCTGTGTGTCACGGGCGGGCAGGTCGGGGGGCAGCTCTGTTGCGGACTCAAAGTCTGCAAGGAGGGTGCCGAAGTATTCTCTGTACCTTTGCTCATCCCTTTCAAGGGCAGCCCCGCTCTCACGGACAAACTCGAAATAGTCCCGCTCTCCTCTGGGTGTACCTCCCGAAAGTACAGCGGACAGTTCCTTGATGAACACATCCTCGGAAAAGCCGTCAAATATCAGGTGGTGTATGTCGGAGAAAAGGTATACGCTCTTTTCCGTCCTTATGACTGCAAAGCGGTACAGGGGCGCACTGCTCAGGCGGAATGCCACGGACTGCCTGCTCAGTGCGGAGCGGAAGGCACTTTCTTCCGTTTCTATCACGGGTATGTCAAGGGAGATATCCTCCCTTATGGCACGTATCTCGCCGTTTTCCAGGTCAAAGCGGACATTCATGGAGGGGTGCGCCTTTACCACTGCTTTTACGGCAGATATGAGGGCATTGGTGTTCATGTCCCTGTCAAATTCCACTGCCATGGGGATGTTGTAGGCGGTGCTCTCCGGATCCTTCATGCACTCGATATATATGCCTGTCTGGGCTGCGGAAAGGGGAGAGGAGCGCTGTATCTCAGCGGCTGTGTCCTCGCTCTTTTCACCGCTCAGCCACTTTTCAAGGATGATGTTCTCAAGGCCGAGCAAGGTGATCCCCCTGAACTCCTTTACGGGGATATTGATGTCAAAGCGCTTGTACAGTGCGGAGGACAGGCGGATAGTGGAAATGGATGTGAGCCCTGCGTATTCAAGGGGGGTGTTTACGGGGATATCGCCGGTCTGGAGTATCTCTCCTATTATGGCTTTAAGCTCTGTTTCAAGGGCGTTGTCGGTGTGGGGCTCCTCCTCATGGGTCTGTATCACAGGCTCAGGGAGAGCCTTGCGGTTCACCTTGCCGTTCTGGTTGAGGGGGATGGCATCTATCTGCATGATAGAGGATGGGAGCATATAGGGGGGCTTTCTTTCAAGGATAAAGGCGGAGAGTGCCTTTATGTCTATCTCCCTGTCGGACACGATGTAGGCAGCCACAGCCTTGCCCTCTGCCCCTAAGTCACGGGCGACCACAGCCGCATTCCTTATCCCCTCAAACTCACGGATCACCGCCTCCACCTCGGACAGCTCTATCCTGAATCCGTGTACCTTTACCTGTCCGTCACGGCGGCCGATGAACTCTATCTCACCGTCCGTGCGGTATCTGACGATGTCCCCTGTGCGGTAGGCACGGGAATAGGCACCGCCCTCAAAGGGATTTTCGATGAACACCTCTGCGGTCTTTTCGGGGCGGTTTAAGTACCCCGCACCGACGTGAGGGCCTGCAATGACCAGCTCCCCCAGTGCTCCGGGGGGCACACGGCGGCCGCAGGCATCGACTACATAGCATTTTACATTGTCAAGGGGGCGGCCTATGGGGATATTGTCCTCACCGCCCGACACCCTGTACCAGGTGGCAATTACGGTACATTCTGTAGGACCGTAGATGTTATACAGGACCGGTCTTTCGGGGGGCTCCATGGAGGCAAGCTTCTCGCCCCCTGTGGAAACAGCCCGCAGATAGGGGTTTCTGGTCTCTGTCACAAACTGTCTGCCCACCTGTGTGGTGAAAAACGCAAGGGAAACACGGTTGTCCGTGTAATACTTATCCATTGCCATAATGTCAAGGCGCATATCCTCGGGGACTATGCACACAGCCGCGCCGCTGCACAGTGCGGGGTACATATCCATCATGCAGGCATCAAAGCCGTAGGAGGCGTACTGCCCCACCCTGTCATCGGGGGTGACACCGTAGAAGCGGATATACCAGTCGATAAAGCACACAAGGTTGCCGTGGGTCAGCACCACACCCTTTGGTACACCTGTGGAGCCTGATGTGTAGAGGAGTATGAAGGGATCCTCCGGGGATATTTCACACCCGGCGCTGCCCTCGGGGAGAGAGGGTATCTGCGACAGATACAGGTATCCCCTCTCATAGCCGCTTACAAGGCCTTTGAGCTCCTCTGTGGTGATGATGAGCTTTGCATCCGCATCCTTTGCCATAAAGGAGAGCCTTTCCGGGGGATATGTGGCATCAAGGGGCTGATAGGCGCAGCCCGCCTTCAGCACACCCAGTGAGGCAGCAGCCTGATATATCCCTCTTGGGATGAGCACGGACACCACATCCCCCTTGCCCAGACCCTTTGAGGCTATGTATGCCCCTATCTTGTCTGAAAGGCTGTCAAGCTCGGCGTAGGTGATGCTGTCATTTTCGTATATTACCGCTGTGTTGCCGGGGTATGTGCGGGCGGCAGCACGGAACAGGGATACCACTGTCTGTGTGTCGTCATAGGGGACAGCAGTTTGATTAAAGCTGTCCAGCACGGAGATGATGCCTTCGTCCGCAAGGTCGATGTCTTGGACGGTGTCTGCCGTCAGCAGCCCTGTGAGCACGCAGTCATACGCCTTTGCAAAGACTTTGATAAACTCTTCTGAGTAAAGATCTTTGCGGTACTCGATATGCAATGAGAAAGTATCATTGCTTTTGAACAGCTCTGCGGTGAGCTTTGCCCCGGTACGTACAGCGGGGAGGGCGATGTTTTCACAGTGCTGCCCTAAAAAGTCAACGGTTTTCCATGAGTCTCCCTGATATGCAAAGATAAGATCCCCTGTGACCCCTGTTTCGTGGCATATGTCTGCAAAGGGGTATATGTCACTGTCCTTTGAGGCGCAAAGCTGTGCATCAAGGGCTGTGAGCATATCCGCTGTGCTCTGTCCCTTTGTGAGCTTTATATGCACAGGCAGGGTCTTTACCATCATAGTGACGGTGCGTGAGGTGAGGGGCGATTTCCTGCCGTTGTATATGGTGGCAAAGAGAGCCTCATCAGCGGCGGCATATCCGGCTGTCAGCACGCCGAAGGCTGCGTTTGCAAGGACGGATCTGCCGATGCCGTGAGCCCTGCAGAATGCCTTTATCTCCCTGTCGGAAGATGTCATTGCCTGTTCATATTCTCCGAAACCGTACTCACCGCCCTGTGCATCGGGTACGGGCAGGGGATCTGTGTCCACCCCGGAAAAGGTGTCAAGGTAGTATCTGCGGGCATTTTCCACCGCTTGGGCAGGGGCATTTTTCTCTGCAAGGGCAAGGTCAAAGGCGGTGACTTCCTCTTCTTCAAGTGATCCGTCGTTGTATGCCCTTTCGATATCTTTGAGGAATATGCCCAAAGAAGTGCCGTCGATTATGATGTGGTGGAGATCAGTGAGAAGGACGGTACTGCTTTCAGTCACTATGACACGCAGCCTGAAAAGCCTGTCGGAGAGCAGGTCAAAGGGCTTTACGAAGCTGTCCTTTACCGCCTTGAATTCCTCATCAGACATATATTCAGGCTCTGTGTGAAACTCCTGCCCTGAAAGGTACTGTACAGGGGTGCCGCTGTCATCAAGGCTTATGCGTATATCCATGCAGGGGTGTGCCTTTACTGCCGCCTCACAGGCACGGCACAGGCGGTGCTCGTCTATGCTCCTGTCAAGACGCAGCATCATGGGTATGTTGTACAGTGCCTTCCCGCTCATACATTCGGTAAAGATACCCGTCTGGGAGGAGGACAGGGGATAGACATTGCTTGCAGTGTTCATGGTGATGCTCCTTTACGATTCTTTACCGGCATCCGTCGGCTCTTACTTCAAATATGGTGTTGTTCAGGTCTATGACACGCATATACTTCATGTCAAGGGAGGCTTTTTTCAGCATTTCAAGGCTGTGTGCCACCTCGCTGCTGTCAGTGGTGCAGGATGTGGGGTCAAAGGGTATGCCGTCATCCCTGAAACGCAGTATTATACGGTCGGCTGTGCGTTTTAGGCATATGTCGATGTATTTCCTGCCCCTGTCCTTGTAGCCGTATTCAGCGATGTTAGCAATGATTTCCTCCGTGGCAAGGCGCATCATCAGGGCATCCTCTTCGCTGACACCGTTTTCGGTGCAGAATGAGGCTATCACCTTTGATGTGTCCACAGCGGCGGTGTCACTGCCGGAAACGGTCATCTCGCATATGCTGCCCTCGTTCTCACGGGGTATGGCAAGCATATCCCCGCCGGGCATACGCCCTGTTTTCTGCATGATAATGCGGATGAGGTTTATCACTGCCAGAGTGAGTATTTCGTTTATGATAAGGGCGGCAAAGAGCCCCTTTATGCCGAAGAGATGCATACCAGCCACAGAAAGGGGTATGCACAGAACCACCAGCTCCAGCACGGAATCGGCGGAGGACAGGAAGGTCTGCCCTATGACCTTGTAGTAGTTCTGTATGATACAGTTGAAAACGTAGAAGATAAAGCTGAGGGCGAAGATGCGCAGCACCGACAGCAGCACGGGCCGCAGGGCAGGATCCCTGAAGCCGTACAGGTCAGCGAGCACTCCCGGGGCTATCAGGAACAGTGCCGTGACTATGGCGCCTATGCTCACGCCTGCTGTCATCACCCGCCTGAAAACGTTCCTCATGCCCGCATAGTCCTTTTCGCCGTACAGAACCCCTGCCACCGATGCGATGACCGCCGTTATGCCGTTTAGAAACATCTGGGTTATCTGCTGGGTGTTGTTTGCCACTGCAAACACGGACAGTAGGTCGTTGCCCAGTATCGAAACCACGGCCTTGTTTATGGCAAAGACCTTTATCATGTTCATCACAAGGTAGACGGTGTTGGGAATGCCGTTTTTGCAGGTGAGGAGCAGCTTGTCCCCGTACTGCCCCAGATCCTTGAGAGTGGGCTTTACCATGCGGTTCCTGCTTAAAAAGTAAAGGGGGATGAATATGGCCCCGCCTATGCCGTAGCCAATGACAGTTGCCAGTGTGGAGCCTGTCAGCCCCAGGGGGGTGAGCTTCACCAGCAGCACATCACACACAAGGTTTATGACATTTGAGGTGACAAGCAGGGCGGAGGAAAGTGTAGGGTGACTGTCAACGCTCATGATGTTGCTCATTGCGATAACAAGGGAGATAAGGGGCATACCAAGGGAATACACCGTGGTTATCTGGCGCACCATATCCGCAATGGTGCCTTCAAGCCCCATTAGCCATAAATATGCGGGGACGGTCACAGGGGTGAGGAATGTGAATATGAGGGGATATGCAACGCTTGCCGCCATACACACGCCCATGACACGCCCTGCCGCCTTGCTGTCACGCTCTCCGAGCAGCACGGCTATGGTGACAGCGCCCCCTGTACCCATGAGAAAGGCTGCCACCTGCAGCAGGTAGACAAAGGGAATGGCGGCACTTACGGCGGCATTTGCCTCACTGCCGATGAGGTTGCCCACGATCATGGCATCCACCACGTTCCCCAGCTGCAAAGCAACTGTGGTCAGCACACTGGTGAACATATATTTGTATATTTTCTTCCTTATCAGGTAGTCGTTCATTACAGCCTTCATAAATACCGCCCCCTGCTGTATCCGGTTTATACAATATTACCACATACTTGCAGCAATTGCAAGACTTTATGACATATCCATTGACTTTTTACTTCACTTCTACACCCCCGATCTTTGCAGGATATGCACCAAGGGCAGGGAAATGGCTTTTTGCACAATTTTTCCAAAATATATTGAAAAGTATAGGCGTTTGTGTTATAATGATATGGTATGTAAGTATGTGCAGATGACGGCTTGCAATATAGCCTTTGATACAGCTTTTGAGAAAGGATGTTCTGATGAAGTCACATAAGGCACCTGCTTTATTGATGGCGGCTCTTGCCGCTCTGAATATGTGCGCCTGCGGCTTTGATGCAAACAAGTCCCTTGACAGGGCAGACAGATATTTCAGCCAGGGCAGCTATGAAAAGGCTCTGACCCTCTATACAAAGGTCATAGACCACACCCCCTCCGAGCCCCTGGCATATATCGGCTCGTGCAGGGCATATGCCGCCCTTGACGACACCGACAGCGCCCTTGATGTGCTCCGGAGGGGCTATGAAGCCACAGGCTCCGGGCTTATCGCCGAGGAGCTGAGGCAGTACACGGCGGTGGATCTGTCGGGGGTGGATGTGGATGATATGCAGTCCCTGTGCGCCTTCCTTGATGGCGCAGGGGTGAAGTATGTCATAAGACAGCAGTATTCCGACACCGTCCCCGAGGGCGGGCTCATCTCCGCAAATCTCCCGGAGGACGGGGTCATAATGCAGAGCACGGTGGTATCCCTGACACAGAGCCTTGGCACTCCCAAGACCCTTGTGGCGGACTTTGTGAGCATGGATATAGTCACCGCCAAGAAGAGAGCCTCCGACATGGGGCTTGACGTGGAGGAAAAGCTCATATTCGATTCCGAGGAGGAATACGGCAGCATACTCTCCCAGTCGGTGAGAAAGGATTCTGCAGTGCCTGTGGGCACGAAGATAGTTTTCTCCGTATCGGCGGGGAGCCGTAACCACATAGTAAAGGACATAAGGGGGCTCACCCTCAAGGATGCCCGCAGACTGCTGCGCAGGGACGGGGTTCCCTACAAGATACGCAAGCAGATGGATGCAAAGGCGCCCTACGGCACGGTCATTGACCAGAGCCTCACCCCCGGGGACACCTTCGGGGAGAACAGCCTGATGATAGTCACCGTCTGTGCGGGGGATCCCAACAGCAATGCGGTTCAGGTGCTCAACAGCGCCAACCTTGCCCCCCAGAAGTCGGGCTACAAGATACTTGACGACATAGTTGAGGAGACCCTTGACAGGATAACCGATAAAAGCATGAGCACCTATGAGAAGGTGAAGGCGTGCTACGACTACCTTATCAATACCTGTGACTACGGCTCCAATCAGATGCGCCTTGAATACGCAGACGATGCCCGAAACGGCAGGGACTATGAGGTGCGTGCCTGGGCGATGCTCAAGGGGCACATCGGCACCTGCTACGACTACTCCGATGCATTCTGCGCCCTGACCCGCCGCATAGGCCTTGACTGCCGTGTGGTGGACGGAGGCACCCATGCCGCCGCAGGAGGGTTCTGCTATCACCTGTGGTGCGAGATGACCATAAACGGCACCGTATATGTATTTGACCCCCAGGTGGAGGATCACATCACCACTGACGGGAACATCCGCTATGAACGGTTCTGCAAGACATATGAGTCCATACCGGGGAAATACGTGCTCTACGATGAGAACGGCGTTCCTCTCCCCGGCTTTGAGTACGAGGGGGCTGAGAGCGTATTTGCCACCGACGAGCCGGAGGATGTGGATGTAGAGCCGGAGAATGATGAATACTTTGAGGAGGAGCTGTGGGAGGACACAGAGCCTTTTGCGGACGACGAGGAGGACACACAGGAGCAGGAGGATGACCTCACCGAAGCCCCGGCGGAGGAGGAGGCCACCGTGACGGAGGAGAGCGTGACGGAAGTCACTGAGGAGACCACTGTAACGGAGCCGGAAACAGAGGAGAGTTTACAGTCCGAAGAAACCTCCGTCAGCGAGACGGAACAGCGGGAGGAAAGCCGCTATGTCCCCGCTGTAACAGGTACGGCACCTGTCACCACTGTCACTGTCGCGGAGCCTGCGGTCACAGAGCCTGCTGTCACCGAGCCTGCCGTTACAGAGCCCCCTGCAGCAGAGCCTGAGCCTGATGTTACACAGGCACCCACACCCGAGGCAGCCGTCACCGCTGTGCCCGATGTGAACATACCCGCACCCGACGCACCCGCACCACAGGAGCAGATATGAAGCTGAAAAACAAGATATTTGCCGCACTTGCTGCGGCTGTGATGACGGCATTTGTGGGCTGCTATGAGCCGCCTGTAATGCCTGAGGGGGGCAACGTCGCCCCCGATGTGAATATACAGCAGGATGCGGGAGGGCAGAATGCAGGAGGGCTGAATACCCCTGCCGCCGATAACGCCCCTGCTGAGACACAGAGCACTGAGGCGGAGACTGCCGCTGCGGCTTCCCCCTCACCGTCTGCTGCATCCCCCTCCGGAGAGGTGCAGCAGACTGCTGCGCAGGAGACTGCTGCTGCCGCAGATGAGCTTGCCCCTGCCGGCAACAGCCCCGATTCCTATGATGTGACAGAGGCTGTCACCACCGCACAGGAAACTGCTGCCGTTACTGCCGCACCTGCCGTACAGGCTGCCCCTGCTGCTGCACAGGTGACGGAGGCGGAAACAACAGCCGAAACTGCAGCAGAGACTGCGGCGGAGACCACCACTGTCACCACCACGGAAGCCACAACCGCCGCCGCAGCGGACGACACATCCTCCGAGAAGAAGAAGATCACCGTGGACGGCACCTACACCGCCCCGGAGGATATAGCGCTCTACATCCGCAAATTCGGCTGCCTGCCCACCAACTTCATCACCAAAAAGGAAGCGAAGGCTCTGGGCTGGGAAGGGGGCGACCTCTGGGAATACGCCGACGGGAAAAGCATCGGCGGGGACTACTTCGGCAACTACGAGGGAGTGCTGCCCCCGGGCAAGTACCATGAATGTGACGTGAATTACAGCGGCGGCAAGAGGGGAGCGGAGCGCATAGTCTACTCCGACACCGCCATATACTACACCGATGACCACTATGAGACATTCAAGCAGCTATACTAAGTAACAGGTAATAGGTATGAGCGGGAGGCTTGCCTCCTGCTTCTGTAAGGATATACAATGAAACTTAAAATTGATTTTCTCACCCTTGACACAAGGGAAAAGTTTTACGGATATATTGCGGAAAAGCTCTCCCTCCCGGAGTATTTCGGGAGGAATGCGGATGCGCTCCGTGACTGCGTGGAGGATATACCCGAAAGGATAGACGTGTATACCGTCCATGCTCCCTATGCGGCTGATTTTGCCGGGGCTGCCATAAGGGCGCTGAGAGACTGCGAAAATGTGGCATACCACGAGGGCCCCGACCCCGCCGACCTTAAAAGGAGCGACTTCTTCTACCCCCTGCCGGAGAGCCTTATCGCCCAGACACCCATAGAGCCCCGTGATGCGTCACGGCTGCTGTGCCTTGACAGGGACACCGGGGACATCACCCACGATGTGTTTTCCTCCCTGTGTGACCATCTGCGGGAGGGGGATCTGCTGGTGATGAATGATTCAAGGGTCATTCCCGCAAGGCTGTACGGCACAAAGGAAGGCACAGGCTCCTTCATCGAGTTCCTGCTTCTTGAGCAGAAGGGGGACAAACGGTGGGAGATACTCACCCGCCCCGGCAAGAAGGCAAAGCCCGGCACCCGCTTTATATTCGGGGACGGTCTGCTGAAAGCCGAGATAGAGGAGGTAGTTGAGGGGGGCAACCGCATTGCCCGCTTTGAATGTGAGGGGAGCATCTTTGAAGTGCTCGACCGCATAGGTCAGATGCCCCTGCCCCCCTACATCACCGAAAAGCTTGCGGACAAGGAGCGGTATCAGACCGTATATTCCCGTGAGCTGGGCTCTGCCGCCGCACCTACGGCGGGACTGCACTTTACCCGTGAGCTTCTTGACAGGCTGCACACAAAGGGCATAGACACCGCATTTGTCACCCTCCATGTAGGGCTGGGCACATTCCGCCCCGTCAAGGAGGACGATGTAAAGGAACACATCATGCACTCCGAGCACTATGAGTGCAGTGAGGAAACAGCCGAAAAGATACGCCGAACAAAGGAAAGGGGCGGGCGGGTCATTGCCGTGGGCACCACATCCTGCCGCACCCTGGAGAGCATCGGCACAAAATACGGCCACATCGCCGCTGATGAGGGATATACGGATATATTCATCTATCCCGGCTATAAGTTCAAGGTGATAGACGGGCTGATAACAAACTTCCACCTGCCCGAAAGCACCCTTATAATGCTGGTATCGGCTTTTGCAGGCTATGACAATACCATGGCTGCCTACAAGTGCGCCGTGGAGGAGAAATACCGCTTCTTCAGCTTCGGGGATGCCATGTTCATCAGCGGACAATAACAACAGGAAGAATGGATATGAACGAAAAAATGGTGCCTTCAAGCGATATAAGGCTCACTGCCTACTATGAGGTGCTGGAGCAGTACCAGCAGACCGAGGTCATTGCCGACTATCTCATAGGCCGTGCCATAAAGGATTCCGGGATATCCACCATGCAGGTATCCCACCGCATAAAGAGCCCTGACAGCTACCTTGAAAAGCTCAACCGCAAGCCCGACCGCTACCCCACCCCCTATGACATGACGGATATGCTGGGATTCCGCATAATATGCTACTTTGCGGATCAGGTGGATGCATTCAGAGGGCTGATACAGGATCTCTTCGTGGTGGATGTGAAAAACTCCGTGGACAAGAGAAAGCAGATGGCTGCGGACAGCTTCGGGTATCTTTCACTTCATTTTATAGTGTCCCTGCCCCCTTCGGAGGATTATCCCGAGGAGCTGACAAGATGTCGCTTCGAGATACAGATACGCACGGTTTTGCAGCATACCTGGGCGGAGATAGAGCATGACCTGGGGTACAAGACGGATTTCGGCATACCCCGTGAGGCGAGACGTGGCTTTTCCCGCATAGCGAGCCTTCTTGAAGTGGCTGACGGCTACTTCGTGGTCATACGGGATCACCTTGCCAAATATGATGAATCCGTTATAGAAAAGCTGAAAAGCGATGATGTTTCCGATATGCCCCTGGACCTTATCACTCTGAAGGAATTCATGAAATACAGCACCTTTATGCGCAGCTTCACCCGTGATATTGCGGATATATCCGGGGCGGAGCTGGTGGAAACAAACCCGGAGCCCTATCTCAGCCAGCTTGCGGATCTTGGGATAACGGATCTGGAGGGGCTTCTGGCTGCGGCTGAAAGGGAGCATGACCATGCCCTGCTCCTTGCCCGCTCCGTGCTTGAAGATTCAGGTATAGAGGAGCTTACCTCCACAGTGGCGCTGTACTACCTGTGCAGGGCTGTGCTTGTGTGGGGGGACTACACAAAAGAGCAGATAGAAGACTACTACTCCTTCATGAAGGATCAGAAGAAGATAGAGCACCATACAACGCGCATTCTGTCCCAGAGGGAAAAATACAGGTCAGCAGGATGAACAGAAAAGAATTGTATGACAGGATAAGGGATATGCTGGAGGGGATACCCGACGGCAGATTCGATGCCCTTTGCATATTTGAGGATATGGTATGCTCCCGTGAGCAGCTGGCGGTACACTGGGATGAGCCTGTGTCCGAGGATACCTGTGTGCGGGGGATAAATGCCGCAAACAAGCGCATAGAGGGCTACCCACTCCAGTATATACTGGGGCAGTGGGAGTTCTACGGCATAACTCTTGCAGTAGGCGAGGGGGTGCTCATCCCCCGTGCGGATACGGAGGTGCTGGTGGATGCGGCGATAGAGGCGGCAGGGAAGCTGTACCGGGGCATACCTTTGCGGATAGCGGATCTGTGCTCAGGCAGCGGGTGCATCGCCATTGCCCTGGCGCATCACCTGAAGGAGAAGGCGCAGATCTTTGCCCTTGAGTATTCGGCTGATGCCATGCCCTACCTTATGAAGAACATCACCGACAGCGGGGAGAATGTGCAGATAATACGGGGGGACGTGTCCAACGGGCATTTGCTGGAGAACTTCATCAGCCCCGATGATGACAGCCGCCCCGGGCTTGACATGATAGTGTCCAATCCCCCATATCTCACCGATGAGGAAATGGCATCCCTGCAGAGAGAGGTGGCTTACGAGCCCCAGATAGCACTCTACGGCGGCACGGACGGGCTTAAATTCTACCGGGTCATTGCCTGTCTGTGGAGGGAGGCGCTTAAAGAGGGGGGATACCTTCTCTTTGAGATAGGGGACGCCCAGGAGGCACAGGTGCGCTCCATCATGGAGGACAGCGGCTTTGAGGATATCCGCGGCTATAAGGACGGCGCAGGGTGCATAAGGTGCCTTGCGGGAAGAAAGGCATGATATGAGGACAGTTATACAGAGAGTGGCGAGGGCTTCGGTGACAGTAGGCGGCAGGGTCGTGGGACAGTGCGGCAGGGGCTTTCTGGTGCTTGCAGGCTTTACCCATGAGGACACACAAGCCTCCTGCGACAGGATCGCCGCAAAGATAGGCAAGCTGCGCATCTTCTCCGATGAGAACGACAAGATAAATCTCTCTTTGGCAGATGTGGGCGGGAGCATACTGTGCATATCCCAGTTCACTCTGTATGCGGACTGCACCCACGGCAACAGACCCGCCTTTGTCAAGGCCATGGAGCCGAAGCAGGCAGAGGAGCTGTACGACTATTTCTGTGAAAGGCTCTCGGAGTATGCCCCGGTGGAAAAGGGCATATTCGGGGCTGATATGAAGGTGGAGCTCCTAAACGACGGACCCTTTACAGTCATCATCGAGTGATGATGAGTTTTAAAGCTATATAAAAAGGACGGAATAATATGCTGTTCACACGTGAGATAGGTATCGACTTAGGCACTGCCAACACCCTTGTGTACCTGAAGGGGAAGGGCATAATCATACGGGAGCCCTCGGTGGTGGCTGTGGATACCCGCACAGGGGAGCCCAGATATGTAGGGGAGGAGGCAAAGGAGGTCATCGGGCGCACGCCTGAGACCATCTCTGCGGTGCGCCCCCTTAAAGACGGCGTTATCGCCGATTTTGACATCACCAATGTGATGCTGGAGGAATTCATAAAAAAGGCGCTGAAGGGGAGCTTCCTCTTCACCCGTGCCAATGTGGTCATCTGCATCCCCTCGGGAGTTACCGCGGTGGAAAGGCGGGCTGTCCGTGAGGCATCGGAGTTTGCAGGGGCAAGGCGGGTACACGTAGTGGAGGAGCCTATGGCGGCTGCCATAGGGGCAGGCCTCCCGGTGACGGAGCCCACAGGCTCCATGATAGTGGATATAGGCGGCGGCACCTCGGAGGTGGCAGTCATATCCTTAGGGGGCATAGTTGCTTCACGCAGCGTGCGCATCGCAGGAGATGCCTTTGACACCGCCATCATCAACTACATAAAGAAAAAGCACGATCTGCTCATAGGTGAGCGCAGTGCGGAAAATCTGAAAATAGCCATAGGCTCCGCCTTCCCCCAGGGGAGGGAGACCAGCCTTGAAGCAAAGGGGCGCAATGTGCGCACAGGGCTGCCCGAGACTTTGAAGGTCACGGACAGCGAGGTGCGTGAAGCCCTTTCCGAGCCTGTCTCCCATGTGGTGGATGCGGTAAAGTCCACCCTGGAGGATACTCCCCCGGAGCTTGCCTCGGATATCATGGACAGCGGCATAGTCATAGCCGGGGGCGGTGCACTCATAAAGGGGCTTGACAAGCTCATCGAGAAGGAAACGGGCATACCCGTGAGAGTCGCTGAGACTCCCCTTGACTGCGTGGCACTTGGTGCCGGGAAGATCGTCGAGGATATGGAGAAGTACAGAGAGGTGCTTTCAGAGGAATAATGCCTACCATAGAACAGACCCTTGTGCGGCTCAAAGGGTCAAAATTCCGTGCCTCCTTCCACCTTGACAAAAAGGACAGGGCGTATATAGAACAGAAGGGCATCGACATCATAGAGCGGCACTGCCGTGACTTCATAGCCGCAAGGCTCGCCCCCGCATATCCCGCAAACGACGGTAAGCAGACCCCCATGAGGGGGCACCCTGTATTCAAGGCACAGCACGCCTGCGCCTGCTGCTGCAGGGGCTGCCTTGAAAAATGGTACCGTGTGCCGAAGGGGCGTGCCCTTACAGCCGACGAACAGGACAGGATAGTGCGACTTCTCATGGCATGGATCCATAATGAACTGGAATATACAGAAGCAAAGCAGGTGATACTGTGAAGAAAATGCTCTTTGTTTACAATCCCCGTTCGGGAAAGGGGACTATCGGTGTACATCTGGCGGAGATACTGGATATATTCACCAAGGGCGGTTATCTGGTGACAGCCCACCCCACACAGGAGCGGGATGATGCATACAGGCTCGTAAAGGAAATGGCATCCGAGTATGACATAGTTGTTTCATGCGGCGGGGACGGCACCACCAACGAGATGATAAAGGGCATATGCGACGGAGGGCATCATGTGCCTGTGGGGAGCATCCCCGCAGGGACGATGAACGACTTTTCAGGCTCTCTGGGCATACCGAACTATATGCCCGATGCGGCACGGCACATAGTGGAGGGGTACCCCAGATATGTGGACATAGGTGCCTTCAACGAGAGGTACTTCAACTATGTGGCGGCATTCGGGGTGTTCACCAAGGTGAGCTACTCCACCGACCAGCAGATGAAGAATGCCCTGGGACCTCTTGCCTACTTTATAGATGCGGTGAAGGAGGCCTCCCAGAACCTTGACCTGTCCCACTACTACACCATGACCATAAGAGCAAACGGGAAAGAGGTGCGTGACACCTTTATCTACGGCATGGTGGCAAATTCCCTGTCAGTAGGGGGCATAAAGGGGCTTGCCGGGGAGGATGTGAGCATGGATGACGGCTGCTTTGAGGGCATATTCATCAAGAACCCCAAGAGCATACCGGAATTCAACCAGACCCTGAGAGCCCTTGCCAGAAAGGAATTTGACGCTCCCTATTTCTGCTATTTCCGTGCATCGGACTTTGATATAAGAAGCGATGCGGACTGCCCCTGGACCGTGGACGGCGAGTACGGCGGCACATACAAAAACGTATCTGTCTGTGCCCTGCATAAAGTTCTACAGTTCTATCTCACAGATGATGCGCCGGGGCTTGCCCGCACACCCGCTTCACCGAACCCCTCTGAGGAAGGAAAAGGATAGTTGATATGATCGCATATTTAGACAATGCAGCCACCACCCGTGTATGCGACGAGGCGGCGGCAGCCTGCATGAAGGCAATGACCGAATGCTACGGCAACCCCTCCTCCCTGCACAGGATGGGGCTTGATGCGGAGCTTCTTGTGACAGACGCACGAAAGACCATAGCAGGGGCAATGGGGGCGCAGCCGGAGCAGATAGTGTTCACCTCCGGGGCTACCGAGGCAAACAACACCCTTATTATGGGGGCAGCAAAGGCATACGGCAGGCGCAGGCGCACAATAGTTGCATCTGCGGTGGAGCACCCCTCTGTGGCGGAGACTCTCAAAGCCCTTGAAAACGAGGGCTTCAAGGTAAAGCGCATAGGCGTTCTGCCCGACGGCACCGTCGATGCGGATGCCTTTATAGATGCAGTGAACGACGAGACCCTCCTTGCCACCTGTATGTACGTAAACAACGAGACAGGGGCTATAATGCCCGTTGACCGCATATTCTCAGCCATCAAGTACCGTTATCCCGAGTGCATCACCCATACGGATGCGGTGCAGGGCTTTATGAAGTACCCTGTGAAGGTGTCTGCCCTCCACACAGACCTTGTGACCGTCAGCGGCCACAAGATACAGGCACCCAAGGGTGTGGGGGCAATGTACATCCGCAAGGGTATACGCATACCTCCCCGGAACATAGGGGGCGGACAGGAAAGGGGACAGCGTTCCGGCACGGAGGCAGTGCCTCTCATAGCGGCATTCGGGGCGGCTGTAAAGGCACAGTGCGGCAGCATGGATACGGCTCTCTCCAATGCAAGGGCGCTCAACGATCACCTGCGCGGGAAGCTTTCCACCCTGCCCTATGTACACATAAACTCCGATGAGAACTGCTCCCCCTATATACTGAACTTCTCCGTGGAGGGGGTGCGCTCTGAGATCATGCTCCATTTCCTTGAGACAAAGAATGTGTTCGTTTCAAGCGGCTCTGCCTGCTCAAAGGGTGTAAAGAGCGGCGTACTGGCGGCAATGGGGCTGCCTGACAAATTGGGTGACAGTGCCCTGCGCATATCCTTCTGCCGCACCTCCTCCTGGGGGGAGACAGATCAGCTCTTCAATGCCCTGCGTGAAGGGTATATGAGCGTTGCCCATGTAAACGGCTGACGGAGGATGTTGTGATGGACGGTATACTTTCCTTCATATCAAAATACGGTGTGGCAGGGATCATCATTGCGGCGGTCATACTGGCAGTGCTGATGTTCAGGAATGACCTTGCCCTGCGTGAGCAGAAGAACCGCATAAAGGAGCTGCTGGAAAGGCAGAACCGCAAGTACCGCAGGAACAGGGAGACCCATGAGCTGGAGGAGGAGGACGACGAGGGCGCTGCTGTCACCGATGACACGGTGCGCAAGTATGAGAACAGATTCGACGAGCTTTCCTCCGAGCATAGCATATACGAGCAGCTTATCCCCGTGTTCCCCATGCTGGGTATTTTAGGAACCGTGGCAGGGCTGATGCTCTACAACAATGAGGGCGATACGGCGGCACTTGCAGGCGCTATGGCTACTGCCCTTGATACCACATTCTGGGGGCTTGTGGCAGCAGTTTTCCTTAAAGTCTTTGATGCCATATTCCCCTCAAAGTCCATAAACGATGTGGAGGTAATGCTGGATTACTTTGACCGCAAGCTGGAGCTGGCGGATAAGTACGAGGAGCAGAAGTCATGAGGCGGAAAGGGAAAAGGACACCCCCGGCTGTTGACCTTACATCTCTGCTGGATGTCATCTTCATAGTGCTCATGGTGGTCATGGCAGCCCAGGTAAGCAAGACCGAGGCGGCGGAGAAAAGCGGGGCAGAGCTGCAGGACACCAAGGAGCTCTACCAGAATGTGATAAATGCGGACAACAGCATATACATCGTGTCCGTCACCGCCCCCTACGATGAGGAGAATGTCCACAAACGGCAGATCCGCATACTCCCCGAGGACGGGGAGGAACAGACCTATGACCTGGACGGCACGGACACAAGGGGCTACGGGCAGCTGGAGGAGTATCTGGAGGGATACGCAGCCGAACATGACGGCAGTGACGACATAGTCATATTCGCCATGAACTCCGGCAGCGACAGAATACTCTACCGGGATGAAAAGCAGATAGTTCAGATACTCCTTGATATCTCCGGGGCTCATGAGAATGTGTTCATAAACGGGACACCTGACGAGGTGGAATGATGATAGCATCGCTCATTATGATAGCAGGCGGTCTTGCGGCACTTTTCGGACTGGGGTTCACGGTGTATATCCTTGTTACCCCCATACTGGTGAAGATACGCTCCATCAACGGCGAGGGAGAGCTTATCGAGACTGCAAAGGTGCGCAGGATACGCATCAGGGACAGGAAGGATCTGCTGCATATATCCGTGTGCATATTGGTGACAGGCCTTATGGTGTTCGGAGCGGGATTTTACCTGGGCTTTGCGGCAAAGGGCGACGGCTTCTGGTTCTACAGGCTGGTAAACGGCACCTCTGCCGATTCATGGGACAGAGTTGACGAACAGGGGCAGTATGTAGCCGATGACGGCAGCACATACAGGTACTTTATCCGCATATCCGGGGACAGATACGACTTCTGCGGAGAGAAATGCGAAAATGCTGATGCTCTGCGTGAAAAGCTGCAATCAGTGCGGGGCGGCGGCAACACCGTCATGGTAGCCGACAACTACGCTGTATCCTCCGCATTCAGGGAAGTCACATCCCTCCTTGATGAGATGGGGATAAAATACACTACAGAAAATGTATAATGAAGAATGTACAATGATGAGCCGCTCTGACGGAGAATGGGCGGCTTGAAGTCCTCTTTGCCTGCATTCTGCAAAAGCTGTGTCAGAGGGTGTAAAGCTATGTGTTCTCCGTCAGCTTTACAGCTATTCACTATCAGCTGACCTCTTGCTTCTTATTGGTGATCATATGAAATATCCTGCGAAAAGGGCGGCAGTGTTCCTGCTTTTGCCCTGTTTGATGATACTCTGCGGCTTCGGGGAAAAGGTGGAGCTTCTGGATCAGACCAAGCTCATCGACCTTGACAAGGCCATAGATGCAAAGCCCGGCGGGGGCAGCCTTACAGCCGCTGACGGAGATGCCGGGGAGGACACCCCGGAGGACGGCAGCGGCACGGAGGGCAGCACGCCCTCATCCCGTGAGGCGGTAATAAGCGTGCGGGGCATATATGTGACCTACAACGGTACGGCTGTGGACGAGGCGGAGCTTTACAGGCAGCTGCGGGAAAACACCCCTGAAAGTGTGACCCTTGAGGATGACTACGGGGAGGCAAAGCTGTACAGGCGCATAAGGAAGAAACTCCGTGAGTATGAGGAAAAAGGCCTTGTCGTCACCGAGACTATGACATAAGGGGGCGGACATGAAAAGATCCGGTATTTTCATTTCCCTTGTGATACTGGTGCTGAGCCTGCCCCTGTGCGGATTTTTGTCTTTTGCTGCCCCTGATATGGCAATGGATACCACAAAGCACCACATCTACAAATGTGTGAATGTGGCTGAGCTGGTGGGGGACACTGTAGCCGCAAGGCAGAAGTACGAAAACGACTATCTCCTTGTGACAGGCCTTTACGAGGGCACGAAGACGGAGGGCTTCTCCATTATGGACAGCAGCCGCCATTCTCTGATATGCACCGTAAAGGCGGGGGTGAACATAGGCCTTGGCTCCTATTCCCACGGGGACAGCATAGGGGTATACGGAAAGCTCACCTTTGACCTTGTGGGGAATATGCGCCTTTCGGATGCGGAAAAGATAATAAAGGCGCCCGTCACCGCCTCAGATGAGGTGTACTTTACCATAGACGGCAAAAGCTACGACAAAAGCAGGAGCCTTTCCCGCAGCGTGGGGACATTCGACTATGTCATCCCCCCCTTGTGGGAAGGAGCGGAGATAAACATAAAGGAAGCGGGCTTGGGCACCATAGAGGGTTATCAGTACGTGCTGAACAGCCTTACGGATGCGGATGTGCCCCCGGAATCCTTCTTTGTCTGCTACTTTGACAAAAAGCTGCTGGTCAATCCGGGCTACATAAGCCTTGAATGGAAGGTACAGCAGGCGGTGATAAAGAACATCACAGGGGGCAGCCCCGGCTGGCCTCACAACGTGCTCACCTACTACGGGCAGAGATATGCCTGCTATTCCGAGCGCTACAACACTCCCTTAGGGGACGGCTACCATGCGGAATACATCTTTGTTCCCGACGGGGGCAGGGGTATGCTGATGATGCTGTACGTCTACAGGGAGACACACGCAATCGACGATGTAATGTACACGGCAAGGTTTGCCCATGCGGCAAGATAGCCGGAATGCTATAGGAGTTTTATTATGCAGATTTACAATTCAGAAACCAGGAAAAAGGAAGAATTCATCCCCCATGTGGCAGGCAAGGTGAAGATGTACACCTGCGGACCTACGGTGTATCACTACGCCCACATAGGCAACCTGCGCACCTACATCTGCGAGGACGTGCTGGAGAAGTACCTGCGCTTTGCGGGATACGACGTGCAGCGCATAATGAACATCACCGACGTGGGGCACCTGACCAGCGACGGTGACACAGGCGACGACAAGATGCTCAAGGGGGCAAAGCGTGAGCACAAGACGGTGATGGAGATAGCGGACTTCTACACAAAGGCGTTCTTTGCGGATGCCGCCGCCCTCAACATCAAGACCCCTGAGATAGTTGAACCTGCCACCTCCTGCATAGATGACTTCATCAAGGTGATCGGGGTGCTCAAGGAAAAGGGCTATGCCTACGAGGCAGGGGGCAATGTGTACTTTGACACCTCAAAGCTGGAAAGCTACTACCGCTTCGGGGACTTTACCGGGGATGACCTGGAGGTGGCTGTCCGTGACGATGTTACCGAGGACGGGAACAAGCGCAACAAGACTGACTTTGTGCTGTGGTTCACAAAGTCCAAGTTCGATTCCCAGGAGCTGAAATGGCCCTCTCCCTTCGGCACGGGCTACCCCGGATGGCATATCGAGTGCTCCTGCATAGGCATGAAGCACGCCGGGGACTACCTTGACATACACTGCGGCGGCGTGGACAACGCATTCCCCCACCATACCAATGAGATAGCACAGTCCGAGGCATACTTGGGGCACAAGTGGTGCGGCTACTGGTTCCATGTTCATCACCTCAACACCGACACGGGTAAGATGAGCAAGTCAAAGGGTGAGTTCCTGACCGTTTCCCTGCTTAAAGAAAAGGGCTACGACCCCGTTGCCTACCGCTTTTTCTGTCTCGGTTCCCACTACCGCAACTCCCTGATGTTCACATGGGAGAACCTTGACAACGCCGTTACAAGCTACAACAAGCTCATAGGGCGCATAGCAAGGCTCATCCCCGATGCCCACGGAGATGTGGACGAGGAGAAGGCAAAGGAGCTGCTGAAAGGCTTCACAGCAGCCCTTGACAACGACCTCAACACCTCACTTGCCATAACGGCTCTGTACGATGTGCTGAAGGCGGAGTGCTCCGCAGCAACAAAGCTTTTTGCCATAGAGAAGATGGACAGTGTGCTGTCCCTTTCCCTCATTGAGCACGCAAAGGCATCCCTTTCAGCCCCCGGGGAAAATGATGTTCCCGATGAGGTGAAAGCCCTTCTGGAGGAGCGCAAGGCAGCGAGGAGCGAAAAGAACTTCGCCCTTGCGGATGAGATACGTGACAAAATAGCAGCCCTTGGCTACGAGGTAAGGGAAACCCGGGAAGGGACAATAGTTAAGAGGATAGGAGGATGACGTCATGAGGCTCTTACAAGGTGTTTTAATTGTAATTTGTTCGTTTGCGATTTTGCTTTCGGCAGGTTTTACTGTCCATGCTGAAAATGATAATATAGGAATTTCAAAACTATACTATGATATTTCAAACGAAATCGTAGCTAAGAATGTTGATCGAAACACGGAATGTTTCTTGTTTGGTCAAAATGATGTAACATATGACTATGAAGAAGCTATAGGGCTGTACAGCAATTCAATGATTTTTGATGCAAGCAAGAAGAAGTCAGACCCAACCGCATTGTTGGTTCCGATAAAATCTAAAGATAGTGGTTTTATTGCATATGCTAAATTATGGAAAGATAAAGGTGAGTATAGGATTGTAACAACCGTCCAAGGCGAATACTATAATGAATTATATGAGACAATTAATTCGGATAACTTTAAAACATATGCATTGACAGCTGAAAACATATATCTTTGTGATGATTCAAGTCTCAATGATTTGGGCTTCTATATCGAAAAGGAGGATTGTTCAAAGGAATATCTCGACTATACTGCCTTATATAATGCAAAGGTATATATATCATCAAAAGCTATCGGGAAGGATATGCTTGTACGAGATGAAGATATATATTCATATCTGGAGAAGAAATCTACTAATAGAATGGATGATTTTAAGTGTATTGATTCGACATCTCCAGAAGCAGAAGAGAATTCTCAAATATCTGTAAACACTGTTGCTGTTGATGAATTCCTGCTGACAATTGAGGATGAGGGCATACACGATGAGATTGAGCAGATGTTAACATCCTCAGAAACGCCTGCTTTGATATATAAGATCATCAATCAAACCACACTCATGCCCGAACAATCTATTACCGATACTGATTCATATATACTTTATCCGGGTGAAGGATTTTTCTACAATGTGTCAATATCGTTTGCCGGAGTTCTTAGCGGAGATGAATATGTGGGGGTAGGTATAAGCGGTGCAACGTTAAGGCCCTATAAAACACCCGGGACATACTCAAATGCAGTTTATGTAGATTCAAATGGGCTGTACAGTTTTAAAATAAAGAACAATACTTCTAAAACCGTGACTGTTGATGCAGTATATTATGTGTTGTACTTTAACTATGGCGGTCAGGATTATTATTTGAATGTACCTCTGCACGATCAAGATAAAACACTGTGGTGCTGGGCTGCTTGTACCCAAATGATTGCGGAATATTACGGTTACAATAAATCCCAAACACAGATAGTCCAATATACCCATGGTAATACAGAAAACGAAAAAGCAAGTGAATCAGATTATCCGATTGCAATGAGATACGCAACCAACAACAATTATTCTGCTGTAAAGGAAACCAACACAACATATACTATTGAACAGTTGAAGAATTTCATTTTTTCAAACAGATGTACAATGCTCAGTATGGGGGTATATGAGAATTATGTGTATAAGGGCAGACATGCAGTGGTGCTTACAGCGGTAGATGCATCAATGGTTTTTGTTAAGGTTAATGATCCGTCAAATGGCGGAAGCGTCAAGTGTCACGATTATGCAGTGCTGATATATCCGCCAAATGCTCCTGATTACGAGACATATGCCGGGACAATACGTGTATTTCCTTATACAAGTTAAGGAGGCGGGAAAATGAAAAATACTGTGTTTTTTGTCATGTTATGCCTGCTTGGGATATTGTCTCCTGCTGTTAATGCGAAAACATATGAGCTTCCGTATCCTGATATAAACTCAGATAAAACAATTGACTGGGACAGTATTGATCTTTATGAGGAATTTACTCACAGATTCGCAGTCATACCCATTGATACTTTTGTTGATTATACATTTGAACTTGTTGAGTTTGAGGGGCAGTCATATCGTGCGGGAAGAGAGAAAAACACATTCTATGTATATGACAAAGAGACCGGAAAGGAAACAGTGTATGACCTTTACGATCCTGACATCAGATACAAGGAAAAGATAGAGGGCTGGGTCGATCTGAACGGAAGGTATATACTTGAATTTGATGATATTACCTCTGGTGGCAGGCGCTATGGCTATATTGACGGTATTGGACTGAATATCCGTGAAAACCTTGATAGTTTTGATACGATAAAATATGTTGACGGTATTATGATCCTGGAGTTCACGGATACTTTGTCTGAATACAATATCAGACGGTACGGAGAGGAAAGACCTTCTATTTATTATAACGGTGAAAAAGCACCTGACAAGGATATCGTAAAAACTTTTTTTGAAGGGGACGACCCGAGGGATATCAGGTGGGATGCAAGGTACAGATCAGTCGTCTGGCAGACCCCAAGAGGGGAGCTGATCGCAGACTATACTGTTCTGGGCCCTGATGAGATCACAGATACAGAAACGTATCTGTATAAAGAGATAATCGACGGGACATATGTTTACGAGGATCATGCCATTCCTATAAAGGCACATTTTGACAGTACGGGACAGATCGTGTTTGACACAGTCTATTCACAAAGACATTTAAGATCAGCAGAATTCTTTCAGAGGTACAGGACATTCTGGGCTCGTATCATGCAGCCTGTATTCGGAGACATGAGAAAAGCTAAGCGATAAGGAAGATAAATGATTATGCCGCCAATGGTGCAGGGGGGGAACAACAAGAAATGTTTATAGTAAGCGATGACATCACAGCAGGCAGCCGCCGGAAGATGCTCAATGCCTCAGCGCCGGTGTCCGTAGCGGCGGCAGTGCTCACCCTTATGTTCTACCCCACTCCCGGAACACCCGATGCGGGCAGCGTGGGGGCTATGGAAGGGCGGGCTGTGGTCATCACCGTATTTGCCGAGGATGCCACCACCAGCTGGGACTTTACCCTTGCCGCCGACCGCAAGACCAGGGATCATTCCCTGCTGTACCAGGGCATGGCGGTTGATTATCTTGAAAAGAGTGCCGCTGAGTGGGGCAAGGAGATAGAATTTGTCTACAACTGGGAGACCGACCCCTACCTCAGATACGATGCAGTCTTTGAGGATGACCTTGTATACGATGACGACGGCTACGACATATACGACGAATGGGAATACATAGACACATCCCTGCCGGATATGGACACCATAAAGAAAAAATACAAGGCGGATCATGTGATATATATGTTCCTGTTCAACACCCCTCCCGAGTGCGAGGAGGTGTCCAACACCCGCAACTACTATGAGGGACTTGCCTACCCCTATGAGGTGTGCAATATGTTCTGCCACTCCGAGGATATAGAGGAATGCCCCTCTGCCTACGCCCACGAGATGCTCCACACCTTCGGTGCGCCCGACCTGTACACCCCGGAGACGGAATACCTGAAAAACTGTGGGGTGACACAGCGTTATGTGGACTACTGCGCCATGGCATACCCCAATGACATCATGGTGACGGTATATGACGAGAAGACATATCTCCCCCGCTATGACCGCATCACAAACGAGATAACGGAGATAACCGCCTACTATGTGGGGCTTACGGATCACTGCGACGATGTTATTATATACGGTCTCGACAAGAGCGAGTTTGACAGGGGATAACTATGGGAACACTTACTGTAAGACCGTTTGAGGACTACACGGTAATAGATATTGAGACCACGGGGCTCAAAAGCAGCACCGACGGCATAACGGAGCTTTCAGCCCTTAGAGTGCGGGGCGGGGAGGCTGTGGATGAGTTCTCCACACTTGTCCACCCGGGGATGCACATACCCTCCTTCATCACAGACCTTACAGGGATATCCGATGCCATGGTGCGTGGGAAGCCCCGCATAGGGGAGGTGCTCCCTGCCTATATAGCCTTTCTGGGGGATGATGTGATCTTAGGGCACAACACCGCCTTTGACCTGCGCTTTATCGAGGACAGGTGCAAAAGGGCAGGGATAGACTTCTCCCCGATGTACACCGACACCATGAAGATAGGGCGTGCCTTGTATCCGGAAATGGAGCATCACAGGCTGTCCGACCTGGCATACCGCTTTGACGTAAGCTACAAGGGGGCACACCGTGCCCTTACGGACTGCCGCATAACCGCCGCCTGCTATGAAGCCATGAAGGCGGATGCCATAAGGCTTGGACTTGACATAGCGGCTCTGAGGGTGTCGGGCATAAAGCCGAAATACATCAAAGCGGCGGACATAGTCCCCGACAGCACAAAAGCCGATCCCGCCTGTGCCCTTTACGGTAAGATATGCGTATTCACAGGCTTTGAGGGGGAGAAAAGGCGGGAATATATGCAGCTTGCCGCTGACAAGGGGGCGCTGCTGGCGGACAGGGTAACAAGGAAGACCCATATCCTCATTGCCGCTGAGGTTGCCGGCACTTCGGCTAACCTTGACAAGGCAAGGGACTATGAAAAGCGCTTCGGTGCGCCGCAGATAATAGGTGAACGTGAATTCATCAGTGTTATGGGAGGCAGAGCATGAGCATCAAATTCCATCTGCCCGACTTTGTGGGCAACATCCGCATGAACCTGTGGATAATAGACAAGCTGAAGGAGCATCCCGAATACTTCTACGACGATATACAGATAGGCTCCTCCTACGGCTGCTTTCCTCCTGCTGCATGGAACGGAGGGCGCACAGCCGTGGGGGCGGTGAGAAAGGAGCACATCCCACTCACCATCTCCGCCTACAATCAGCGTGAGGTGCCTATCCGCTACACCTTCACCAATCCCTGTGTCACACAAAAGGATCTTGCCGACCCCTTCTGCAACTACATTGCAAAGGCGGCGGAGAACGGCTTCAACGAGGCAATAGTGAACGTGCCTGTCCTTGAGGAGTACATCAGGGACAAATATGCCGGCTACCCCCTTATCTCCTCCACTGTAAAGCAGCTTGAAAAGCCTGATCAGGTGAGGGAGGAGCTTAAAAAGGACTACAAGCTGGTGGTGCTTGACTACAACCTCAACAACCGCTTTGACATTCTGGAGCAGCTGCCCGAAAAGGACAGGATAGAGATACTCATAAATCCCTACTGCTCTCCTGCCTGCAAGCGTAGGGGAGAGCACTACCGATTTCTGGGGAAGCTGCAGCTTGCCCACGCCGCCCGTGCCTACGGGGACAAGAGCCCCAGGACCATGGAAATGCTGGAAAAGACCTTTGCCTGTCCCAACATGGACATGAGCTTCTACGACACGGTGGGATACTGCACTCACATCTCGGCGGAGGCTGTATACGAAAAATACGTGCCCATGGGCTACACCAACTTCAAGATAGAGGGGCGCATGATGCACGCTGTGGACATCCTTGAAAGCTATATGTACTACCTTGTTCGCCCTGAATGGCGTGACAGGGTGAGGATGAAGGCACTCAGAGACCTGCTTGGCAAGAAATAAGTAATAGGTAATAGTGAATAGTGATAAGGTTAGCCTTGCGGAGATGGCAGCTTGCTTGCCTCTTTGGCAGCCGTGGTTCGAGTGTACGGTGTACAATAATGGGGTGTTATTATGGAAAATGAACAGCTTAAAATACAGGCGGCAGCCGCCGCAGAAGAGCTTATTGCCGCTGCGGGAGTGCCTGCGGGGGGTATCCTTGTGGTGGGATGCTCCACAAGCGAGGTCTGCGGCAGCCGCATAGGCACGGATTCCAGTCCGGAGGCGGCAAAGGCTCTCTTTGAGGGAATAAACGGCGTGTGCAGGGCGCATGGTCTGTACCTTGCGGCACAGTGCTGCGAGCATCTCAACCGTGCCATAATCATAGAGCGGGATGCGGTGCCCTTTGCGGAGATCGTAAATGTACGCCCTGTTCCCAAGGCGGGGGGCTCCTTTGCCACTGCCGCCTATGAGGGTTTTGAGCATCCTGTGGCGGTAGAGGAGATAAGAGCCGATGCAGGCCTTGACATAGGTGACACATTCATCGGTATGCACCTTAAAAGGGTGGCTGTTCCCGTGCGCCTGAAAAACAATGCCATCGGGCAGGCGCACGTTACTGCTGCCCGCACCCGCCCCAAGTACATAGGCGGTGCAAGGGCGCAGTATATTGAAGAATGAATAATGCGTAAGGCATAATGATGCTTGCCCGCTGCTCCGGCGGCTGCTGAACTGGTGTACAGTGTACAGCCGGATGGATACCGGGGGCTTTTGCCCTCATTGTATAGTGCATAAAGTAAGTTTTTTGAACAGAGGTTATGTTATGGACGATTTTATCAATTCCCCCAACGCATTTGAGGACGGACAGCCCGGGGACATGACACAGGAAACGGCTCCCGACACGGCTCCTGATACGGCACAGGCAGTGACGGACGAGCAGGGGGAGACAGGTCTGCCCGAAAGCAGTGCGGCTCAGGAGATACCTCCCTCCGGGGAGGAGCCTGCCCCGGAGGCAACTGCGGGCTTTTCACAGGAGGGGCAGGGCAGCTTTGCAGAGCCTCACAATGTTGAGCAGCAGGCTGCACCGTCACAGGTGCCCCCCTCACCCCAGCCCTTTGGCAGCTCCTCCGACCCCTATGCGGGTATGAGGAACGAAAACGGCAATCTCTTTGATGAAAAGGATATGCGCAGCGATGATGAGAAGGCGGGATTTATCCCCCCACCGCCCAGGGTGAACGCACCACAGTACGGGCATCTCCCCTATGCTCCCATGCAGGGGCAGTACGGCTACCCCGGAAACGATCTGCTTTACACACAGCAGCCCTTCGGCTCTCCCTACGGCTCGCTGTACAGCACGCCCTACGGTCAGCCCTATCAGCCTGTATCTCCCTATGGACAGGGCTATGCTCCCCGCATGACATCCGCTGTTCCCCCGCAGATGCAGGGGATGAACACACAGCCCCCGGTAATGCCTGAGATATCCGCTCCTAAGACGGACACCCCTTCCGGAAACGGCGGGGAAGCTCCCGGCTCCGCAGCAGATGTGAGCCGTGGCACTCCCAACGAGGGCGCTCCTGATGAGGGCATTTCCCGCAGCACGGCACCTGAGAGCAGCGCACCTCAGAACGGTGCTCCTCAGAACATGGCACCTCAGTACGGCACACCTCAGTATGGTACACCCCAATATGGCACAAATCAGTACGGCGCACCCCAGTACGGGGCTCCTCAGAACATGGCACCCCAATATGGCGCAAATCAGTACGGCGCACCCCAGTACGGTGCCCCCCAATATGGTACACCTCAATATGGGACACCCCAGTATGGGGCATATCCCTACGGAACTCCCGGCTACACAGCCTACAGGAACCCGCCCCCGCCCCCGGTGATCCCGGCGGTGGACAAGACGGAGGAAAAGGGGAAGAAAAAGGCATCTCCCCTGCTTCTGGGGCTGCTGGCATTTATCGTGCTGGCAAGCATAACCACAGTGCTCATCCTCATTGCCTTTTCGGATGAGACAGCTGTTGACTCCGCAGGCGGCAGCACATCGTCCTCCGATACCGTTTCCGACACCGGATCTGACACTGCTGACAGAGACAACACACAGAACGTGGTGGTGAACATTGAGGCAGTGGAGCGCACAGGGGAGGACGAGGACTATGCCGACAAGGACAAGGGACTGTTTACTGTCACCGGGGCAGTCAAGTATATCGAGCCCTCTGTGGTGACGGTGTACATCTATTCCGACGACACCGCCGTAGTGCCCTATGTGCAGGGTTCGGGGATAATCCTCTCCGAGGACGGCTACATCAGCACCAACGCCCATGTGCTGGAAAACAGCGGCAATGCCACCGTTGTCCTTTCCGACGGCAACGAGTACAAGGCAAGGATAATAGGTGTTGACGAGCACACCGACTTAGGCGTGCTGAAGATCGACAAGGAGGGGCTCACCCCCGCTGTCATAGGCAAGTCCTCTGACCTTTCCCACGGGGAGACCATCATCTCCTACGGCACAGCCGACGGCTATGTGGGCACTGCCACAGTAGGCTGCGTATCCGCAGTTTCCCGTGAGATACAGACCTATGCGGGGTACAACGTGGAATGTATACAGACCGATGCCGCCCTTAACGAGGGTCAGTCGGGGGGGCCTGTCATCGACCTTTACGGCCGTGTTGTGGGTATAATCGTCAGCAAGCGCAGCGAGGGGGACATAGAGAACCTGGGCTTTGCCATTTCCACGGATGTGGCAAGGGACGTATGGGCGGATCTCATTGAAAAGGGCTATGTAAGCGGCCGCACAAGGATAGGCGTCATGTGCCGTGTCATAGATGAAAAGACTGCCGCACAGCTTGGCATAAAGCCGGGGCTTCTTGTAAGCGAGGTAAACGAGGACTGCGACATTGCCAACACCGACTTAAAGCCCGATGACATCATCGTCAGCATAGAGGACATCAACCTCACCTCCGATGATGCGGTAAAGCGTATGCAGGAAAAGTACGCCCCCGGGGACAGGGTAAAGGCACACATCTACCGCCCTGCCACCGTGGAAAACGGCCTTGAGGAGCCGGAGGAATTTGACATCGAATTTGACCTTGCGGAGTTTAAGGACTGATCAGCAGTTAGAGGTCAGGCGGACAGCAGAGAGGACAACAGCCTTGTATCTCCGTCACATCTGATCTCAAACATCTGTCACATTGATGAATAAACCGGGGGGAAGATATGGACTACACGCTTATGCACAAAAACATATGTGTTGCGGATATCGGCATAGATGAAGACACAGGCGTGATTTCCCGCATAGGTGATGTCTATGCGAAGGAGCACCTTCCCCTTGGTACTGTTCACATCATGCAGCACAGAGAGATCGTTGATAAGGCAGTGCTCAACAAATGGTGGACGGGACGTTCTATCCCGGCAAGCAGGGCAGGTATCAGCGATGCCCTTGAAGCACTCGGGATATATAATACTGAGATGCTGCTTACAAAATGCCTTGGTCTGAGCCTTTCGGATCATTACTGGGTAGAGCCTTCCGGCTCCGATATGACATGGGAGAGCGTGAACTTTTTTGACAACGATTTTTCCGCTGATATGGGAGATGTCCTTTTTGGCTCGTCTGTTAAGAGTGTAAACTTCAACTATTCCTCACCTGATATCACATCAGACGGCAATCTGCAGAAGCGCTGGAAGATCGCTGACGGTAAGCGATGCCTTATGAAATCCGGCACCTCACCCTTCAGGCAGGAGCCATTCAATGAGGTCATAGCTTCCCTTATTCTTGAAAGACTTGGTATTGAGCATATACCCTATACTCTTGCATGGATGGATGATAAGCCGTACAGTGTATGCAATGACTTTGTAACAAAGACTTCAGAGCTTATCAGTGCGGCAAGAGTTATGCAGATAAGACCGAAGGCTAATGACGAAAACGGCTATCTTCACCTTGTGAACATCTGCAAGAGCTTTGGTATCGACATAGTACCCATGCTTGACAGAATGATAGTTTTTGATTATATTATTGCAAACGAAGACAGGCATTACGGTAATTTCGGACTGCTGCGTGATCCCGAAACGCTTGAGTGGATAGGAGCCGCTCCCATATTTGACAATGGTACTTCACTCTGGCACGACAGGCTGACATCACAGATTCCGACAGCAGACCTGATATGCAAGCCCTTCAAAAAAACTCACGGGGAACAGTTGAGCCTTGTAACATCCTTTGGCTGGCTTGATCTGTCTGCGCTTGACGGTATTGAAGATGATATATTCAGCATATTTGATGATGAAAAAGCCCGAAAGTATATTGACAGCGGCAGAGCCGAGATGATCACCTTACAGGTGAGAAAGCGCATCAACAGGCTGTCCGAGATCATTACTGCCATATCGTAAGTGAAAAAGCAGAAGCCGGATAAGCAGAGAGGACAACAGCCTGTATCTCCGTCACATCCGGCTTCTTAACATCTGACAGCGGAGTTTAAGGACCAAATGAAGACATATCTGCTTCTGACAGTGGCGGCACTGGCATTTGTGACTGCCGTAATGAGCATAGTAAAGTACATAAGGTATACAAGGAGCGCCTTCCGTGAGCTGAGGGTGCTGTCACGGCATACCCACCGCCGCCACAGGAAGGCACCGTATTTCCGCATAGACGGCGCATTTGCGGAGGAGCCGGACAACGTTCTGGAGTCGGAGGAGAGGTACAGCTTCTTCCTCCGCAATGCCCCGGAGCCGGGGGATGTGATAGTGGTGCGCTATCTGGAGGGGAAGAGGTTCCTCATTTCCCCCTCACATCTGCTGATACAGGCGCTGATACGGGCAGCACTGGGCGCAGCCCTTGTGCTGACAGCATTCAGAGGATAGACTGCAAGCAGAGAGAACAACAGCCTGCATAGTCGCAGCTGTTTTCTGACCTCTTATGGCTGTATCTGTGTGAGATACAATCGTATTCCACAAACGTACACTTTCAAAAGCCCCTTTTTTTGTCTTGAATGTGTATTGAAATTTGGAGCCAAATGAGATATTATATATATTGCCGCTTTTTGCAAGGAAGGCAAGTGTCTGCTTGCCTTTTTGCATTTGCGGCGCAAACACACGAAACAATAAGCCGTCTCCCGTTTCGGCACGGTTTTTGAGTATGGAGTTGTTATAATGGAAACAAAAGTAGTCAAGTTCGGCGGAAGCTCCCTTGCGGATGCAGGGCAGTACCGCAAGGTTAAGGATATCATCCTTGCAGACCCTGCAAGGCGGTTCGTGGTTGCAAGCGCCCCCGGCAAGCGCTACTCCGATGATACAAAGGTGACGGATATGCTCTACGGCTGCTATGCCATAGCCGTCAAGGGGGAGGATTTCAGCCTTTCCTTTTCAGCCATAGAGGAGCGTTTCAACGGCATCATCAGGGATCTGGGGCTTTCCATATCCCTGGACAAGGAATTTGCCGCCATCAAGAACGCTTTTGCCCACCGTGCAGGCCGTGACTACGCCGCATCAAGGGGTGAATACCTGGGTTCCCTTATCCTGGCGGAGTTTCTGGGATTTGACTTTGTGGATCCCGCACAGTACATCAAGTTCGACGAGCAGGGCGCCTTTGACCTGGATACCACCCGTGCCCTTCTTGGCGAAAGGCTTGCAGCCTCGGAGCACGCCGTTATCCCCGGATTCTACGGCTCCATGCCCAACGATACCATCAAGACCTTCTCCCGTGGCGGCTCGGATGTTACAGGCTCCATCGTTGCCAATGCGGTGAATGCGGCTGTATACGAGAACTGGACGGATGTGTCCGGCTTCCTCATTGCAAACCCCAAGATAATCGACAACCCCCTCCCCATAACCACCATCACCTACAAGGAGCTGAGGGAGCTTGCCTACATGGGCGCTACGGTGCTGCACGAGGACGCTATCTTCCCTGTGCGCCGTGCAGGTATCCCCATAAACATCAGGAACACCAACGCCCCCGGTGACAGAGGCACCTTCATCGTGTCCGAGACTGCCGAGACCAGCCCCTACACCATCACAGGCATAGCGGGGAAGAAGGGCTTTTCCGTAATACAGATAGAAAAGGACATGATGAATGCCGAGATAGGCTTCGGCCGCAACGTTCTCCGTGCCCTTGAAAAGAACAACGTGGCATTTGAGCATATGCCCTCCGGCATAGACACCATGAGCGTCATCGTATCCTCCGAGAGCCTTATCGGCAAGGAGAAGGCGGTCATCGACGAGATAACCTTCCGCTGTCATCCCGACAAGATCGAGATCGACAACAGCATTGCCCTTATTGCTGTGGTAGGCCGTGGTATGCGCAAGACAAGGGGCACCGCAGGGCGCATATTCTCTGCCCTTGCCCATGCCCGCATAAATGTGCGCATGATAGACCAGGGCTCATCTGAGCTCAATGTCATCATCGGCGTTGACGAATGCGACTTCGAGCAGGCAGTGCGTGCGATCTATGATATTTTCGTACTTACAAGGTGCTGAGGATAGGTAATAAGTAATAGGTAATAAGTAACAGAAATGGCTTGCTGACCTCTTTCCTGCAAAGGCTCCGCTTTTGTGGAACAGAGGGGGCAAGCCATTGGCTTTATGCTTGTCTATCCAACAGCACAAGACTCTGGCTGCATAGTAAAAAGCTGCCAGCAACAGCCGACAGCTTTACGGTCAGATCCTTTCAAGCAGCTCCGACGGTTTAAGGGCAGGTACCTTGCTGTCCTTAAAATCACGGATATTCCTTGTAACGATGTATTCTGCACCGATCCTGCCTGCCTGACACATCTGCAAGGCATCTTCGTAATCAGATGTGAGCAGTTTGGCGGCCGCTTTCAGGTCAGCTGCTCTAAGGTCGATCACCTTGAAGATCATTGTGATCTGCTGAATGATCTGCACCGTTTTCAGCGGGGTCAGCTCCTTGCGGAGAATATAAACGATATTCGGCACAGACAGTGCGGAAATATATCCTTCGATCTGACCTACTTCGCAGTATTTCCAGACCCTTGACGAGGCCTCGAGAAATTCCAGACGGTTACAGAGCACATCGAGGATGACGTTGGTATCAATCAAGATCTTCATGCGCCTCTATCCTTTCTGCACGCATAGCCTTTTCGTCATAATCGTTTTTCAGAACACCCGTCAGTGAATCGGTAAGAAAGGATACGCTTGATTCACGGGAAACAAGTCTTGCGACCTCCTTTCCGTTCTTTAGAATAATGATTTCATCACCCTGCTGGACGGCTTGCAGATAATGACCAAAATTATTCTGTATATCCGTTGCTGTTGCAGTGACCATAAAAACACCTCCATATAGCTAACATTAGTATACAATATTTTAGCTAAAATGTCAATGGTGAATTATGGGGAAATGAGGATGATGCCATACCCTCTTAGTATAAGTAATAAGAAATGGCTTGCCGTCCTCTGTTCCTGCAAAGGCTCCGCTTTTGTGGAAACAGAGGGGGCAAGCCATTGGCATTACGTCAGTATGTCCAGGGGAACCCTTGACCCTATCACCTAACAAAAAAAGCGGCTCCCGTGGGAACCGCTCTTTGTTTTGCGTGGAGTAAAACTTAGCCAAGCTCAGCGAAGTACTTGATAGTCCTTACCATCTGGGAGGTGTAGGAGTTCTCATTGTCGTACCAGGAAACTACCTGTACCTGATATAAGTCATCGGAGATCTTGGAAACCATAGTCTGAGTTGCATCGAAGAGAGAGCCGTATCTCATGCCGATAACGTCGGAAGAAACGATAGGATCGGTGTTGTAGCCGAAGCTCTCGGAAGAAGCAGCCTTCATAGCAGCGTTGATGCCCTCAGCGGTAACGTCAGCACCCTTTACAACAGCGGTAAGGATAGTGGTGGAACCGGTGGGAACGGGAACTCTCTGAGCAGAGCCGATGAGCTTGCCCTTGAGCTCGGGGATAACAAGACCGATAGCCTTGGCAGCACCGGTGGAGTTGGGAACGATGTTGGCAGCGCCTGCTCTTGCTCTTCTCAGGTCGCCCTTTCTGTGAGGACCGTCGAGGATCATCTGATCGCCGGTGTAAGCATGGATAGTGCTCATGATACCGCTCTGGATGGGAGCATAACCGTTGAGAGCCTTAGCCATGGGAGCCAGGCAGTTGGTTGTGCAGGATGCAGCGGAGATGATCTTGTCATCCTTGGTGAGGGTCTTCTCATTTACGGAGTAAACGATAGTGGGGAGATCGTTGCCTGCGGGAGCAGAGATAACGACCTTCTTAGCGCCGGCATCGATGTGAGCCTGGCTCTTCTCCTTGGAGCAGTAGAAGCCTGTGCACTCGAGAACAACGTCAACGCCGAGATCACCCCAAGGGCAGTTTACAGCGTCCTTCTCAGCGTAGATCTTGAGAGTCTTGCCGTCAACAGTGATGGTGCCGGCCTCGTCATCTGCGCTTACGGTGTGAAGGTTCTCGCCGATGATGCCGCAGTAGCCCTTCTGAGCGGTGTCATACTTGAGAAGATGAGCGAGCATGGAGGGCTTGGTAAGGTCGTTGATGGCAACTACCTCATAGCCGGGAGCGTCAAACATCTGACGGAATGCGAGACGGCCGATGCGGCCGAAACCATTGATTGCAACTTTTACTGACATTGGATATTACCTCCTGAATGTTTTCTTGCCGGGAAAGCAAAACCTCTCCCTTATAACTAATATAATATACCATTTTCAGCAAATTTGCAAGCCTTTTTTCAAAAAATAATGAAAAATTTACAAGGGTTGTAACTTTTATTTTTGTATGGGGTGGCAGAAGAAAGAGCCACTCCTGTCAGTGCGGGCAGGAGCGGCTTCCTTATCTTTCAAAGATGTAGTAATATTGGACGGTTTCTTTGCGGTTATTTAGGGAATCATCATCAAATAAATTACCCTCTTTGGAGATGTTAAAGCCTTTTGACAATAACCCCTTATGCATGAGTTCCTTTATCTGCGTCTGTGCAGTATATGGCATTGTAATCAGTGTGCAGTTTGCGGCAGGTCCGAAGGTAAGGGCGGCAATATTCATCATGGAGAGCAGGTATACGATGGTGCCGTACCTCTCCGTGCCGAAAGTCCTCTCCCAGAAGGGATATATGGCAAACTGAGCCATGGCATTCATGAACACGATGCCGATGATGCTGAGCACAGAATCCCCGAAGAGCTTTTTAACGTTGTTTTTTATATCCATAATCATCACAAATCTTTAACAGCTTGAATTAACTTTACCACATTTCCCAAAAATTGTCAAGAATAATGTATCAAAAACTGTACAGAATATTGTAATGTTTTCTGTCTGTCCGTAGAGGGCGGAGGGGCTGTATGAAAGGGCTGTGTGAACAGGCTGTGAAACAGATTTGTTAAAACGCTGAAAAATCACCTCCGATATTGACAAATCCGTCAATATGGTGTATATTTGTATTTGTTGACCGTGAAGGAGAGCCGTTTACAGGCTGTTCCCACGGCAGAAAACAGAAAGACCGGGGGCATACCCCGTAACAGGGAGATAACAATGAACAAAAGGAAGATACTTGCCGCATTATTTGCCTGTGCGGCGCTTACCGCCTGCGCCGGCGGCAATACACAGACCGGCACCACAACTGCCGCACCCGCCGCTGAGACTACCGCCGTCCCTGCGGCTGAGACCACTGCCGGGACTGATGTCACCCTTGACCCCCGTGCGGAGGAGGCTCTTTCCGCTCCGGAGGTGGGCTCCTTCCGTGAGGTGGAGAACGAGGAGGATCTTGCCATATACAAGTTCTCTGCAAGTATCCCCGAGGGCTTTGAAGCCGCCCAGGACGACAAGGACGGCAAGATATACGCCTCTCCGGACAGCTCCATCATCATAAGGGCGCAGAACTACAAGGATCAGTTCCAGGATCTGGCAACTGTTGCGGACAACGGCTGTGCCACCATCAAGGTGCAGAATATGTACTATCAGGCGGACACGGAGTTCTCAGAGCCTGTGAACACCACTGTTGCAGGTTTTGATGCCATCCGCTACGACTACACCGTAAAGAGCTACTATTTCGTTCACGAGACCGATGCAGAGGGGAATGTGGTCACCAATGCCGACGGCAGCGCTCCCGAGGGGGAAAAGACCCTTGTGGGGGAATACTGCGACAGGGTGTATTACTTCTTCTCCGATGAGGATGTATACTATTTCATCTGCGAGACAAAGGCGGAAAACAAGGACAAGATGGATCCCATATTCGATGCCTTTGTGGAGAGCGTCAAGATAAACTGAGCCGCAGGGCTTTACAGGAGGAGTTAAAATGAAAGCTGCAAACAAGCTGGTGCCCATTACCCTGCTTACGGGGTATCTGGGTGCGGGCAAGACCACACTTATCAACCATGTTCTTTCCAATCAGCAGGGCTACAAGTGCGCTGTTATCGTAAACGACATAGGGGAGGTCAATATCGACGCTGACCTTATCCAGAAGGGGGGCACGGTCACCCAGAAGGACGAGAACCTTGTGCCCCTTTCAAACGGCTGCATCTGCTGCACCCTGAAGACTGACCTTATGCAGCAGATACAGGATCTAATCTCCACAGGGAAGTTTGACTATCTGCTCATTGAGGCATCAGGCATATGCGAGCCCATGCCCATTGCCCAGACCATATCCGTTCTCGAGGGCAAGTCCGGGGACAGGCGCTTCCCCCCCATATGCCGCCTGGACAACATCGTTACCGTGGTGGATGCCCTGAGAATGGCTACCGAGTTCGGCTGCGGCGACGACCTTCTTAAGGAGGGCATCGACGAGGAAGACATCGAGAACCTGCTCATTCAGCAGATCGAGTTCTGCACCACCATCATCCTCAACAAGGTGGACAAGGTGACACCGGAGCAGCTTGGCCGTGTAAAGGCTATGATAAAGGCTCTCCAGCCCCACGCAAGGATAATCGAGGTAAGCTACGGCAAGGTGGATGTAGCCGATATACTTGATACTAAGTGCTATGACTTTGAAAAGGCTGTCACCTCCGCAGGCTGGGCTGAGGCATATGAGGCTCAGACAGGCATTGCGGTTGATGAGGGCTACGAGCATCACGATGATGATGACGACGACGATGACGACGAACACGAGCATCATCACCACGACCATGACGACGATGATGACGATGAGCACGAGCATCATCACCATGACCACGACGATGATGACGACGATGACGACGAGCACGAGCACCACCACGGTCATCATCATCACCACCACCATGATGAGGGTGAGGCTGAGGAATACGGCATAGGTACCTTTGTATACCATCGCAGAGCCCCCTTCAACAAGGAGAAGCTGCAGGAATGGGTGAACGGCTGGCCCAAGTCCGTCATCCGCTGCAAGGGTATGCTGTGGTTCTCCGACTCCTGGGATGATGCCTATGTATTCGAGCAGTCCGGGGTGCAGATAACCGCCACCAACTCCGGCAAGTGGTTTGCCGCTGCCCCTGAGAGGGAGAGGAAGAAGCTCCTTGCCGAGTATCCCGACATTGCGGCTCAGTGGGACGAAAAGTACGGCGACAGGGAGATAAAGCTGGTATTCATCGGTCAGAAGATGGACAAGAAGAAGATCTGCGACACCCTTGACGAGTGCCTGGATGTCTGATCCCCCCTCCGGGAATAAAGCAATTTCGCAAAAAGGCGGGGCTGTAAGGGTGCATATTTGTAAATTTTCATAAATTTCAAAAAAGCACTTGATTTTTCCTGCCGTTTGTGATAACATAGATATGTTCTATTTATGAGTATGACAGCACATTACTTGTGTGCTTTTGTAAGGAGGTGCAGCACGGTGGCTAAGTGCGATATATGCGGTAAGGGCGTTACCTTCGGTATCAAGGTGTCCCATTCACATCATCGTTCAAACAGAGCATGGAAGCCCAACGTAAAGCGTGTTAAGGCGATCGTTGACGGTACTCCCAAGCATATCCATGTTTGTTCAAGATGCCTGCGTTCAGGCAAGGTTACACGTTCTGTATGATCACAGCACGGTATATGGTAAGGTAAAGCGTGTTCCCCGCAAAGGAGCACGCTTCGCTATTAGAGGTTAGATTTTAGAGGTTAGAGGTTAGATAAGTGACGGAGAGCGGGCAGCTTGAAAGCTCTTTTCTTGTATGCTTTGCCCTCTAACCTCTAACTTCTGACCTCTTTTGCACAATAGCGGAGGGGAAACAGAAAGCCTGTAAGAAGGGGCTTTTGGGGGCGTTTATGAAAATACTCTATATGGGCAACTCCTTTAAATATGAGACTGAGGCGGTGCTGAAGCTGTTCTTCCCTCTGGAGAGGTTTGAATTTGCCTTTGACGAAGCACCTCTGTATGATACGGACTGCGCAGTGATAGCCCTTGGGGAGGAGCTTTCTGTTGAGGTGTGCCTGAATGGCACAAGGGTCAGGAAAGCATCGCCCTTAAAAGGCGGCGACAATGAGCTGGAGCTGTGCCGTATGCTGTTTTCCGCCCTCTCCGGGATAACGGGGATAGTGCCGGACTGGGGCTGCCTTACGGGGATACGCCCTGTGAAGAAGATAAACGCCCTGCTTGCCAAAGGCCTGTCCTATGAGGAGATAGCAGGTCATCTGGGGGAGAAGTATTTCCTCCGGGAGAACAAGGCGCTGCTTTCCTACCGCACCGCCCTTACACAGAAAAATGCCCTTGACACCCTGTCCCCGAAGAGCTATTCCCTGTATGTGGGCATACCCTTCTGCACCACACGGTGCTCCTACTGCTCCTTCGTGTCCCACACCATAAGCTCGAAGGGGGCGAGGGAGCTTATCCCCCGCTATGTGGAGATGCTGTGCAGGGAGATAGCCGACACGGGCAGCATAATGCGAAACAGCGGCAGAGTCCTTGACACGGTGTACATAGGGGGCGGTACTCCCACAGCCATATCAGCCCATCAGCTTGATGCGGTGATGAGCGCCATAGAAAGGCACTTTGACCTTTCCTCCATGAGGGAATACTCCGTGGAGGCGGGGCGGGCTGACACCATAGACAGGGATAAGCTGTCAGTAATAAAGAACCACGGTGCCACCCGCATTTCCATAAATCCCCAGAGCCTTAACGATGAGGTGCTTAAAAACATAGGCCGTGCCCACACGGCAGGGGAGTTCATGGAGGCATTCGCCCTGGCACGCTCCATGGGCTTTGACAACATAAACACCGACACCATAGCGGGGCTGCCGGGGGATGACTACGACAGCTTCTGCGCCACCATAGAGGGGCTGATTGCCCTCTCCCCGGAGAACATCACGGTACACACCCTGACGGTAAAGCGCTCCGCCTCCCTGTTTGCGGGGGCATCAAGGGAGGATTTCGCCCGTGACGGGGATGTGTCACGCATGGTGGACGGGGCAGGGAGCAGGCTGCTTAAAGCGGGCTATTCCCCCTACTACCTGTACCGCCAGAAGAACACCATCGGCAACCTTGAGAACACAGGCTTCTGCAAGCCGGGTAGGGAAAGTCTTTACAACATCTACATCATGGAGGAGTGCCAGGACATAATCGCCTGCGGTGCTGGGGGCTCCACAAAGCTCACCGACCCGGAAACCGGGAAGATCACCCGGTATTTCAACTACAAATACCCCTACGAATACATCAGCCGATACGACAAAATGGTGGAATACAAGAAGCTATTAGTTGATAGTGAATAGTGAAGCTATGGGTGACGGAGATGAGGGCTTGTCTTTCCATGCTTCTCTTGGGTTGCTTTGTGATGAAAGCGTACAGTTAGACAGCGATCGGATGGCTTGTTATCCTCATTCCCTGCAAAAGCAGCGCTTTTGCGTGGTAAACGATGATGCAAAAAGAAAAATGCGGCAAATCTAAAGTACAACTTTAGATTTGCCGCATTATTGTCATGGGTCAGAGGGAAGATGCCTTCGGCTTTATGTCACCTACTTATTACTTGGAAAAGAGCCTTTGATTCTCCGTAAACCTTTCTTTGCCTCTTGTTTTCAGATGTATTCCAAGGGCAGTGCTACAAGGTTTTCACGCAGATACAGCTTTCTGTCCGCAAGGCAGATTATTGCACCCATACCCCGCTTTTTATCGTGGATCCCGTCAAGCACATCAAATTCTGCTGCCATATTAGCCTTGGGCATTGTGGACATTTTGATCTCAACAGGGTGAAGCATCTCTCCCTCCTGGATTATAAGATCTATCTCACCGCTTATCTCTTCGGAGATGCCGTCTGCTTTGGATCTTTTCTTATCCTTTCCGTTGTAGAAGAAGACATCAAAATCATAGTCAAGCCCTTCATTGGTGAATGATTTCAGTATCTCGTTTATTACAAAGGTCTCGAACATTGCCCCTGCCATGGCACCGTTTTTCAGCGTATCCGGTGTGAGCCAGCGTGTGAGATAGCTGCATAGTCCGGTATCTCGAAAATACAGCTTGGGCGTTTTTATTGCCCGGTTCAGCACGCTTGAGGTATATGGTTTCAGAATGTATATTATGCCGCTCTTTTCGAGGATAGACAGCCATTCCTTGATAGTTATCTGGGAAACCCCCACCTGATCGGCGATGTTTGCGTAGTTTACTATCTGCCCTGTTCTTGCTGCCGCCGATGTCATGAATTTTACAAAGGTAAGGTGATTCTTGGCTTTTACAAGCTGATTCACATCACGCTCCAGATAGGTCTTCACATAGGACTGATAGTAGTCTATCCATTCCCGCCCGGGATTGGAGTACAGTTCGGGATAGCTGCCCCTGTGGATGATGCTCCAGATATCGCTGCCGTACTTCTTGACAGCCTTTTCCCTTTCACTTATATACTCAGGCGACGGAACGAAATGGCGGTTAAAGTCCACATCATATATCTCTCTAAGTGAAAGACCGTCCAGCTCTACCACCGATATCCTTCCTGCAAGGGATTCGCTTATCCCCTCCATGAGCTGCAGCTTCTGGGAACCTGTCAGAAGGAAGTTCCCGTGCTCTTCCGTATTATCAAGGATCATTTTCAGTTTATTGAATATGGAAGGACACTTTTGCACCTCGTCTATCACAAGGGGGGCAGGATTGTTCAAAAGAAACAGACCTATATCATCTGCTGCCTGTGCAAGCAGGAGATCGTCATCAAAGGTCACCCGGTTCAGGTCTCCGAACAAATGCCTGAAAAGAGTGGATTTTCCCACCTGTCTTGACCCTGTAAGAAGTAAAGCCCTGCTGTTCTTTGCTCTGCGCTCGATTATGGGAGCGATATGCCGCTTGATGGAATACATGGTATCACCTCGTTGTGACAAATCTAAAGTTATACTTTAGATTACCACACTTTGAGCTGAAAGTCAAGAATGAATTAATGTATAATGAAGAATGAAACGTTTTGACAGAGCTTGGGCGGCTTGATATCCTCATACCTAATTCCCTGCATAAGCATCGCTTTTGCGTGGTAAACGATGATGCATAGAAAAATGCGGCAAATCTAAAGTACAACTTTAGATTTGCCGCATTTATTTTCATGGGTCAGAGGGAAGATGCCCTCGGCTTTATGTCACCTGCTTATTACTTATTACCTATTACTTATTACTTGAAAGAAAGCCGCCCGATCCCCGTCACTATCAGCTATTCACTATCAGCTATCAGCTATGCAAGCGCCATCTGGTCTGCTATGCCCACAAATACAAGGCTGACAATGAACCAGGCAATGAACAGGGGCAGCAGATAGCGCACCCACTTGGAGAAGGGCACCTTGCATATGGCAAGAGCCGCAAGCACCTCTCCGCTGGTGGGAGAGATGGCGTTGGTGAGGGCATCACCCAGCTGATAGGCTATGACCGCTGTCTGCCGTGTGATACCGCAGGCATCCGCAAGGGGTATCATCAGGGGCATGGTGACAGCCGCCTGTGTGGAGCCCGAGGGCACAAGGATGTTGAACAGGTCGTGGAGGACGAACATCTCATACGCCCGCTGTGACATGGGCAGCGCCTCTATGGCATAGGCACAGCCGTACAGCACCGTGTCAAGGACGTTGGCATTGTCCAGCAGGACTATGGAGGCATTCACCGTGCCTATGATAAGGCAGGGCAGAATGATGTCCTTGCAGCCCTTTACAAAGGAATCACATATCTTGTTGGGGGAAAAGCCTGCTGCTATCCCGCACAGGATGGCCGTCCCCAGAAACACCCCCGCCAGTTCGTCCACATAGTAGTGCTTTATGACCACCATGCAGGCGGCGTAGATTATCCCCGCCCAGAAGCACACTATGGTTATCAGGTGCCGCCCCGTCATCTTGGGGATGCGGTTCAGGTTCAGGTGCTTGTCGGCGTTGTATTCACGATCCTCCAGGTAGCAAATGGAGGTCATGGGGTTTTTCTTTATGGCTATGGCTCTCCACATGACGTAGGCGATGGAGATGAGCATCATGCAGATGAATATCTCCATGCGGAAGCGCATCCCCGAGTACAGGGGCAGCCCCGCTATCTGCTGGGCACGTCCCACGGTGAAGGCATTGGTCATGCCCCCGGCATAACCGGCAGTGGCGGATATGAATATTATCCCCACAGCCGTCAGGGAGTCATACCCGGCGGTTATGCAGCAGGCAAGGATCAGGGGCACGAATACCAGATATTCCTCGTAGTTGGCGCAGAATGCGGAGCCGCAGCCGAAGAATATCATCAGCACCGGGATAAGGAGCCATTCCTTTCCCCGCAGCAGCTTTAACAGGTTTGCTATGGCGATGTTGAGCGCTCCTGTGGCATTTACTATGCCGAACATCCCCCCCACTATCATCAGGTAGAATATGATGTCCGCTCCACGGTAAAGCCCGCTGGTAAGGGAGTCGAATATGCCCTTGAAGGTGGTGGGTGAACGCTCTATGAAGGTGAAGCTGTCGGGGACGATGTGCTCTATGCCCGTCACCTCATCGGTGATGCGCTCGTACTGTCCTGCGGGGATAAGGTAGGTGAGGGCTGTGCATATGAGCAGGACTATGCCCAGCAGCAGCAGTGCGTGCAGGGAATGGGGGTGCTTTGCCTGCCCCCTTACGGCTCTCCTCTTAGGGTCGATGGTCATGTGTCCTTATCCTCCTCCCCTGAGTCAAGGCCTAAGCTCTGTATGAACTTCAGGTTGTCCTCCTGCAGCTTCTTGGCCTTTGTCCTGCGCTGCTCGCCTGTGTTCTCCGATGCCTTCTTCTTGCCGAACACGGCGGCATTCACCTTCTCCTTGTCAAGCTCCCCCTCCTCATACAGCTCGATCATGGCATCCACCACCTCTGATTCAAGCTGTGTGCCGGATATGCGCTTCAGCTCTGCGATAACGTCCTCAAGGGGCATCTGCTTGCGGTAGGGGCGTGTGGAGTACATGGCATCAAAGGTATCCGCAACGGCTATGACCCTTGCAACGTCGGGTATCTCATCACCCTTTAAGCCTCTGGGATAGCCCTTTCCGTCGATGCGCTCGTGGTGGCAGCCTGCACCCAATGCCAGGTCGTCCACCCCGGTCACGTTCTGCAGAAATTCCTCACCCTTTGCGGCGTGGCTCTTCATTATGGCAAATTCCTCGTCGTCAAGGCGGCCGGGCTTGTTGAGCACCGCATCGGGTATGGCTATCTTCCCTATGTCGTGGAGAAGGGCGATGTTGTAGTATTCGTGTATCTTTTCCTCGGTGTAGCCCCTCTTCCAGGCGAGCTTCTGCGCCAGGAGCCTTGTGTAGTAGGCAACTCTGAAGGAATGTCCCTGATTCATGGTATCACGCATATCAACGGCGCTTGCAAAGGTCTCCATGATCTGGGTGATAAAGAGCCTGTCCTCCTCCTGCTGTGCCATGAGCGCCTTGGTCTTGCGCCTGAAGGAGAGCCACATGACGATGCTTGTGGCGATTATGAGCACCGCCGCCACAGTCACCCAGAAAACAGGGCTCTCATACAGGGAGCTTTCCTTTATTATCACTACCTCAGTGCTCTTTGCCACCTGCCCTGTGTGCTCATCCAGCAGCTCCAGATGGAATATGTATCTCCCTCCGGAGAGGTTGGTATAGGTAGCAGGGTGCAGATCCTGCTTGGTGGTGGTCACAGGGCGCTGGTCAAAGCCCTCAAGATAGTAGCGCACCCTGGGGTTGTTGAGGGCAAAGGATACGGCATACATATCTATGGTCAGCTTCCTGCTCCCTGCGGGGAGGGACAGCGCCTTGTCCCGGGACACCGCCACGGTCTTGTCATCCACCTCCACAGTGGGGACGATGAGCTTTATCTCCTCCAGGTCGTCAAGGCTTGCGTCTATGTCCACCATGCAGCAGCCTGTGGTGCCTGCGATGTAGAGATGTCCGTCCTCGTCAAGGAAGCTCCTTGAATTGCCTGTGGGGATGTGGGGCAGCCCCCCCTTGGTATTGTAGAAGGTGTAGCCTAATTCCCCTGTGCCGTACAGATCCTCCGTCCTTACGATGTAAATGCCGTTCGAGGACAGCACCCATGCGTTGCCGAAGCCGTCAAAGTACATATCAAGGTTGTTGGAGTAGGGGAAGTTTGTCACCTGGGTTATGGTGCCGTCCTTCATGTACTCTATGGAATTGGAGGTGATGAGCCAGAACACCCCTGTGCTCTCATCCCTCTTTATCTGCATGATAACACCGCTGGTAAGGCCGTCGTCAAAGCCCAGACGGCGCACCTTGCTGCCGCTGATGATGTATATGCCGTCACCGTCGGAGCCTAAGTACAGTTCTCCGCTGTCAGCCTGCGCCACACAGAGTATCTCCGTGGTGCTGATGCCGTTCTCCTGTCCGTAGTGGGCGGTTACTTCCCCCTTGTCGATGATGTAGAGGCCGTTTGCCGTAGCCGCCGCCATACTGCCGTCAGAAAGCTCCAGTACCGTCCTCACCTTTGTGGAATCAAGGCCGCTTGCGGTGTTGTATATGGTGTAGGTGTCACTGTCCGGCTCGTAGCACACAAGGCCTGTTTCACCGTGGGTGCAGACCCAGAGATTCCCCTTTGAGTCGTTCTTGATGCAGCGTATGCGCACCCCGGAAAGCAGTTGTGTGAGAGAGTTCTCCACCCGTGAATATGTATTCTTGTCCAGCACCGTAAGCCCTTCATCGGTGCCCAGGTACAAAAGCCCGCTGTTTATGCAGGTGGAGTTTACCACTACGTCATTAAGCTTTGCTATCTTGTTGATGTCCGTGAACCTGTCGGGCACCAGCTTCATAACGCCCTGCCTTGTGGAGGTGAGCCAGATGTTCCCCTCGTGGTCTGCCATGATGTTGCCGATGGAATTGTCCATGGGCACATCGCTGACGTGGTAGTACTCCCCCTTCTCGTCCAGATAGCCCAGTCCGTTGGAGGCGGCTATCCACAGCAGCCCCTTGTTTTCGAGGAATGCCTTTATGGTGGTGAGCCCCGGGGTATCCTTCTCGAAGAGTATCTTCACTCCGCTGTTCATGTCCGCTCTTATGATTTTTGAGCCCTCAGTGCCCATGTAGAGTATGCCCTGCTCGTCCGGGTCGGGGTATATGGAATAGATGATGCTGTCCTCGTGGAATACGGAGGGGTCGTAGTAGGCGGTGATGTGCAGATCCTCCAGCTCGAACACGGCTCCGTCCAGGGTAAGGCCGTAGATCCTGCCGAAGCTGTCGCTCTTCAGGGAGGTGATGTATTCCATATTCACCTGGGGGTCATCTATGAGATGCACCTCCATATCAAGCCCCACATAGGCAAGCCCCTGTGTGGTGGCAATGATGATGTTCCCCGCCCCGTCCTCGGCAATGGAGCGCACGGAATAGGATTTCATCCCCTCCACACGGCCGAATATCTTCATATCCCCGTGGTCAAAGCAGGCGACGCCGTTCTCGTTGGTGCCTATCCACAGCCGGTCACTGCTGTCAACGCAGAGGCTGAACACGCTTGAAACCCCGAAGGAGGGGTCAAAGTGGTCGAAGTCGGTGCCGTCGTACTTGGTAAGGCCGCTGTATCCCCCGATCCAGATAAAGCCGTCCTCGCTCTGGGCAATGGCGTTTGCCTCAGAGGTGGGCAGCCCGTTGAGGGAATCGTAGAGTATGGATGTGTAGACAGTATTCTCCCCTAAAAGGTCGTGTCTTGTATTCTCCCGGGCATATACACCCGTTATGGGCAGCAGCGCCGCCGCCAGCATAAGGAGCATTAGTCGTATACAGCCTTTGTTTTTCATATCATCACCCTGTTATGGTTCAAGCGCTCTGAGCAGCTGTGTGTCATACAGCAGCCTGTCGCTGTCGGATATGTCGGAAAGGGTCATGCCCTGGGGGAGGATGCTCTCATCCTGCTCGCAGTGTACATCCGGGATGACTCCCGTGTCCTCAAAACCTGTGTTGTTCCCCACACCCAGCCTTGCGGCGGAAAACAGCACCACAGACCCGTCCGAACAGTGATATTCGCTTTGCAGAGTGCCCCGTCCCCTTGTGGGCATACCCACAAGAGCTGCGGAGGCGTATTCCTTCAGCGCCAGGGCGAAAAGCTCCCCGGAGCCGTCTGTATTGCCGTTTATCAGTACCTTCACCGGAATGGAAAGGGCATCCTCGTCCTTTAAGGTGACCACTGCCTGTGTGGTGCCGTCCTTGTAGGCGGCAAAGACCTTGTCCCCCGCAGGGAGCAGGGGTTCAAGGCAGTCGGTGAGTATCCCCATATCCGTGGCATGGGTGTCACGGACATCGAATATGACTGCCTTTGCGGAGGAGAATTCCTGCAGCTTCTCGGCTATCTCCTTTGCGGTGCAGCGGTTGAAGCCCGATATGCGGATATATGCGGTGCTGTTGATGGAGGTGCCCGAAACGGTGACACGCTCGCTCTTTCCGGCAATGACGCTGTAATCTATGAAGTTTGTCTTGCCGTCGGCAGCGGTGCGCTTGATGTACAGCTTCACACGGGTGCCCTCGGCGGCATCAAAGAGGGTGACAGCCTCCTCATAGCCCCCCTCGAAGGCGATGACATCCGTGTTGTTCACAGCCGTCACCACATCCCCCGCCAGAAGTCCCGCCTCTTCGGCAGGCCCTCCCTCATCCACGGTGGTGATGAGGATATATCCCCCCGGCTCCCGTTCGTATTCAAAGCCAAGGCCTGTTCTCTCCCCCTCCAGGGCGGCATCCCTTGCAGCATACTCGGCGGGTGTCAGGTATTCCGCCCACTCGTCCCCCAGACCCTTTACAAAGCCCTCTATGGTGGACTCGGTAAGCACCGCCTCGTCTATGGTGCCTGCATAGCGGCTCCTGACGTAGGTATCCACCTCGGACAGCTTGCTGTATGTCTGCTGACGCTCGTTCACGTCCCCGAGGGTACTGTTTATCTTGTCAAGGGTATACCTGTTCCCTGCAAGGAACGCCCCTGCGGCTGCAAGAGCCGCAAGCCCCACTGTGACTCCGATAGGCACTTTTATCATAAAATCACCAGACTAAGTAATAAGTTAAGTAATAGGCAATAGGCAATAGGGGATAGAGTCCCTCTTTGACTGCTGTTGTCCGAGTGTACAGTGTACAGGCAGCCGCAAGCCCCGTCAGCTCATACCTGTTCACTATCAGCTGTTAGCTTTGATGAGCAGAATGAATGCGGGTGCGCAGATGATGCCCGTCAGTACGGAAACAGGTATCTCAGCAGGGGTGAGGGTGCGGGCGAGGGTGTCCACGGCTATCATGAAGGTGCCCCCAAGGGAGATGCAGGCGGGGATGAGCTTCCTGCCGGAGGTGCAGCCCATGAGCCTTGCCATGTGGGGTATGAGGAGCCCCACCCAGCCCACTTTTCCGCACACGGAGACCACTGCCGCCGTTATCAGGGAGGATGCGGCTATGACCGCTATGCGGCACCGCCTTACATCAAGCCCTAAGGACATGGCTTCATCCGTGGAAAGGGTGAGTATATCAAGCTGCCACCGCATGGTATATATGACCGATACACCCACTGCCACTGGAACAGCGGCAAACAGAAGGGTGCGGTAGGATGCCCCTGCCATGCTCCCCAGCAGCCAGTAGGTGACGGCGGGGAGCTCATCAAGGGGGTCTGCCATGTATTTCACAAGGGCGGTAAGGCTGTCTGCAAGGCCTGCTACCGCAAGCCCCGAGAGTATCATGGAGATGCGCTCCCTGCGCCGCCCCGAGGCAAGGACAGTAAGCGCCGATGCGGCAAGCCCCGCTCCAAAGGCGGATATTTCCGTAAGGAGGATGCCGCCCCCTGAGAGCACTCCCGCAGCCGCCCCGAAGCAGGCTCCCCCCGCCGTGCCCACCGTATCCGGAGCCGCCAGGGGATTGGAGAAAAGGCTCTGCATAGCGGCTCCTGCCGCAGAAAGCCCTGCCCCTGCCACAAATGCCATGAGGACACGAGGCAGACGAACGTTAAGGAGTATACGGCGGGCAGTGTCATCGGCGGCGGCACCGAAAATATCCGTGACAGCAAGACTATACCGCCCCGCACACAGGCACAGCGCTCCCGCCGCAATGGGGAGGAGAATGAGCAGAACTGCACGTAGCTTTGTTTTCATAAGTAAGGTAATAGGTAATAAGTAACAGTGAATAGTGCTACAGATCGACGGCTTACTTCCTCTGTCTTTTCAGCAGCTTTGCGTGGAAGTAAAGCGGATCAGGAGGGGCAACAGTGACTGATCCTTTGTCAGCTTGTACTTTATGTCTTTTTATTCATGACTTTCGAGCAACAGCCTTTCCCGGCAGCTATTAGCTATCCACTCGAACAACAGCCGACAAAGAGGCTAAAGCCGCCCGATCCCCCTCAGGATCTTTCATTTTTCATTCTGCATCAGCTTTAAAAAAAGGGGGGTCAGCCGAAGTGACCCCCCTGCGATTGCATGGTTTTATCTGGATTCCTCAGCAAAGCCGCTGTCTACCAGATCGATGAGACCCTGTACAGCCTCCTGCTCGTCGGGACCGTCGGCTATGATCCTGATGGAAGTACCACCTACGATGCCGAGGGAAAGAATGCCCAGCAAGCTCTTGGCATTGACTCTTCTCTCTTCCTTTTCGATCCAGATGGAAGACCTGAACTCGTTAGCCTTCTGGATGAAAAATGTAGCAGGGCGTGCATGTAAACCGACCTGATTCTGAACCATTACATCCTTTACATACATAATCTTTACTCTCCTTCTGTACATTCACAAAGCGAGGCTCGAATCCAAGCGCAGCTTTGGAGCCGGAACGACCCGGCACATAACAGACCCTTGATGACAGGCTCCCCCGCAAGGCGTGCTCCCTATACAGCAAGCCCCGCATGACGGATGACCCGCGGGATGCCCTCTTGTCTGATTACTTAGATTATACCCCCGCAAAAAAATTAAGTCAACAAAAAATCCGATAATTTATTTTTTGTACAGAATTTTCTGCTATTTGAATTATCTCAATCTTTTTTTCAGTGTCCCTTTTGTAAAACATTACTAATTTTGGGAGTGATGTACAAATCAGACCACTGTCTTATATGCATTTTACCGACATATTATTCACTGAAAGCATCGTATTAGTATTTATTTTGTTCATAATTGAAGCAGGACGCATGAAGCAAGAGGCAAGATGACGTGACGGTGACCACATAGCTTTGACCCTCTGCCTGCGTGAAGGCAAAACCTTTTCGGGAGAGGGAGAGAGGGAAAAGAGGGCGATTGCAAGCAATTCTTTGTCAGCAACACCTATTCACTATTAGCTAATAGCTATTATCTGCATTGATTCACTCATTTTTTTGTTGTTTTGGGAGATGATTCACTCATTTTTTGTAACGGATTGGGAAATATTCACTCAGAAAATGTAAGACAGCCTTGACTTTTGGCTCAGATTATTGTATCATAGTCTCAGGAGGTGGGGGCTGTGTATATGCAGAGAAAGATAGACGGGTTTCTCAGAGAATGGAGACTTGACAAGGACAGAAAGCCCCTTGTCATAAAGGGTTCCCGTCAGATAGGCAAGACAGAATCCGTGCGGCACTTTGCCGCAGAGCACTATGAAAGCATCATTGAGATAAACTTTGTGGAAGAGCCGAAATATTCCATGATAACCGCAGACGGCTACACCTGTGATGCCGTCATCAAGAACATTTCCCTCATCGACCCGTCAAAGAAATTTGTACCGGGGAAGACCCTGCTCTTCTTCGATGAGATACAGCAGTTCCCCGATATTGCCACAAGCCTGAAATTTTTCAAGCAGGACGGTCGCTTTGATGTAATATGCAGCGGCTCGCTGCTGGGAATCAACTACCGCAGGATCGAAAGCAACAGCGTAGGCTACAAAAAGGACTATGTCATGCACTCCCTGGACTTTGAGGAATTTCTTTGGACAAGGGGATATGCCTCGGCGCACGATGATCTCCTGAGCGCCATGCTGCAGCTAAGGCCCTTCACCGAAGCGGAAATGGCGGTGTACCGCTCGATGTTTCTTGACTACTGCGTGCTTGGGGGGATGCCCGCCGTTGTGAGACAGTATATTGAAAGCGGCAATTTTGCCGGCTCTCTCGACACGCAAAGGCAGCTGATAGAGGACTACAAGGAAGACATAAGAAAGTACGCAGAGGGCGTTGACCAGAGCCGTATCATCAATGTGTTCAACAGCATAGCCCCGCAGCTTGCAAAGGAGAACAAGAAGTTCCAGATCTCAAAGGTCGCCTCCGGTGCACGGTTTCAGACCTACAGAGGCTGCATAGAATGGCTTGAAGATGCAGGGATAGTGAATGTATGCCATTGCATGAGCTTCCCGGAGCTGCCGCTGAAAGGCAACATCGACCCGGACAAATTCAAGCTGTACCTTGCAGACACCGGGTTGCTGGTGGCAATGCTCGACGATGAGGCGCAGGAGGATCTTCGTGCCAACAAGAACCTTGGGGTCTACAAGGGGGCTCTCTACGAAAACATGGTGGGTGAGGCACTGGTAAAGTGCGGATGTCCGCTGTGCTACTACAAGCGTGATGACTCCACCCTTGAACAGGATTTCTTCCTGAGAACGAAGGATTCCCTTGTCCCTGTGGAGGTAAAATCCCAGAACGGCAGGGCAAAGTCCCTGCGGACGCTGATAGCATCGGACAAATACGCTGACATACGCTTTGGCATCAAGATGATAAACGGCAACACAGGCTGCGCTGACAACATATACACATTCCCGTATTTCTGCACTTTTCTGCTGAAAGAGTACTTACAAGAAGCAAGATTATAGAAGCAATGACAGTGAGCTGACAGCTTGACTGCCCTTGCTGATGTCAGAGCGTCGCTTTTGGAATAAGAAAACAAGCAAAGAGAAAGGCAAGCGTCCAATTTCCCGTCACCGCCATTCATTCTGCATTCTTCATTCTGCATTAGATATGCGGCTGCCACACGCAAAGTCAAGCAGCCCGATCTCCGGCAGTAACACCTGTTCACTATTCACTGTTAGCTATTAGCTGCTTAATTTTTTGCTTAATTTTTTCGATGTTCACAGAATGTTAACACATTTATATGCACAATGTGGTAAAATGTAGGATACGAATTTGTATATTTTTGGGATTATACCAAAGCTGTCAGGGGGTATGTGTGTAAGTCTCCCTCCGACAGTCTGAAAACACCTTTAGATCGCAGCTCGCCCCGGTGCAGAGGTGCCGCGGCGGCGGGTCGCATGAAACACAGAAAGGAAGTAATGACCATGTCCAACAGATTATTCCAGGGGCTTATCCACCAGATGCGTGACACAGTAGGCTGCACTATCGGTGTAGTTGATTCCGGTGCCACCATCATCGCCTGCAGCGAGCTTACCCGCATAGGCACAGTAAACGAATACGTATCCATGGATCTTTCGGATAACCATGACATATTTGTGCGTGACGGATACACCTACAAGCCCTTCGGATCCCGTCCCAAGCCCGATTACGCCGTATTTGTAGAGGGCACGGACGAAATGGCTGCCAAGTACGCAGGCATCATGGCCATTACTCTTGCAAGCATAAAGCAGTACTACGACGAAAAGTACGACAGGAACAACTTCGTCAAGAACGTGGTTCTTGACAACGTTCTCCCCGGGGACATCGTGGTAAAGGCAAGGGAGCTGCACTTCAACAACGACATCAGCAGAGTGGTGCTCCTCATCAGGGTCATCACCTCCAACGACGTTTCCGCATATGACGTGATACAGAACCTTTTCCCCGACAAGACAAAGGACTTCATCTTCAATGTTACCGAGTCCGACATCGTTCTTGTCAAGGAGATAAAGCCCAACATCGATCCCGGCGACCTGGACAAGCTGGCACGCTCCATTTCCGACACCCTGTCCGGCGAGTTCTACACCCGTGTAAATGTGGGCATAGGCACCCCCGTTGTGGGCATAAAGGATCTGGCACGCTCCTTCAAGGAAGCGCAGATGGCTCTTGAGGTGGGCAAGGTATTTGACACCGAGAAGGCCATAGTATCCTATGACAATTTGGGTATCGCAAGGCTCATCTATCATCTTCCCACAACTCTCTGCGAGACATTCCTTGCGGAGGTGTTCAAGAAGAATTCCATCGAGTCCCTTGACCATGAGACCCTCTTTACCATACAGAAGTTCTTTGAGAACAGCCTGAACGTTTCCGAGACCTCAAGGAAGCTCTTTGTTCACAGGAACACCCTTGTGTACAGGCTTGAGAAGATAAAGAAGCTGACGGGTCTTGACCTGCGTGAATTCGACCATGCCATCGTGTTCAAGATCGCCCTTATGGTCAAGAAGTACCTTTCATCCAATCCCACTAAGTTCTAAAAGCAGGTGTAGTTTTTGATCGAACTCAACCACATATATGTGACATATGACAGGCGTGAGATCATGCGTGCCGGGGACAACACCACCGAGCCGGTGCTAAAGGACATCTCCCTGAAGATAAACGACGGGGAGTTCGCCTTTATAGTCGGTGAGAACGGTGCGGGCAAGAGCACCCTGATAAAGCTCCTTATCCGTGAGGTGACTGCCGACAGGCGTGATGACGTACAGAGCAGCATCAACGTCAACGGCTACGACCTTATGAGCCTGAGCGAGCGTGACGTGCCCCTGCTGCGGCGCACCATCGGATTTGTGTTCCAGGATTACAAGCTGATACAGTCCATGAACGTATACGACAACGTAGCGTTCTCCCTGCGCTGCACGGATGCCCCCAACAAGTACATACGAAAGCGTGTGCCGGCGGTCATAGGCCTTATGGGCTTAGGCTCCAAGATTCGCCAGAACCCGGAGAAGCTCTCCGGCGGCGAGCGCCAGCGTGTGGCGATCGCAAGAGCCCTTGCGGGGAACCCTCAGCTCATCATTGCGGACGAGCCCACGGGCAACCTTGACCCCCGCACTTCCGTGGAGATAATCTCCCTGCTCAAAAAGATAAACGAGAAGGGCACCACGGTTGTCATCGTCACCCACGAGCACGAGCTTGTCAAGCGCTTCGGCGGCAGGCTCATCAACATCAAGAAGGGCGAGATAGCCTTTGACGGACACGTCTGAATGTAATGAAGAATGCAGAAGGAAGAATGAATATCTGCGGTGTTTTGCGTTTGGCTGCTGCTGCCCGAGTGTACAGTGTACAGTTGGGTGACGGAGAACGGCTGGCTTGTTCTCCTCTTTCCCTGCTCCGCTTGCTTTGTTTTGCAGGAAAAGAGGACAATAGACATTAGTTCTATGTCAGCTTCTCTAAACTCTAACTACTAACATCTAACCGAAGGGTTTTCTATGAGATTAAATAGTTTTGGTTATCTTTTCAGGCGGGGAGCCAAGGGCATAATACAGAACCGCATCATGTCCTTCGCCTCCCTGTGCATACTCACGGTGTCACTGCTGATGATAGGCTTTACCGTGCTTTTCACATCCAACATCAACATGATGATAGGCAATGTGGAGAACAAGAACGAGGTAATAGTCTACATCAAGGACGGCACCTCCGATGAGGACATCGAGAAGCTGGGGGAGCAGCTCAAGGGCGCTTCCAACGTGGCAAACGTCAGCTTCTACTCAAAGGAACAGGCCTTTGAGGACATAAAGGCGGATATGACCAATGCGGAGGGCATATTCGACTACCTGGGGGACGAGAGCCCTCTGCCCGATGCCTACCGCATACGCATCACGGACATAGACAAGATGAGCTCCACCCTTATGGACATCAACGGCTTTGAGAACATCGACAAGGTGAAGGCACCCTACGATTTTGTAAACGTGCTTTCCGGCATAAACACCATGGTGACCATAGTCAGTGCTGTGGTGCTGGCGGCACTCATCGTGGTGAGCTTTGTCATCATCTCCAACACCACCCGTGCCAGTGTGGACTTCCGCAAGCGTGAGATACAGATAATGAAGTACGTGGGAGCCACCAACACCTTTATCAAGATACCCTTCTTCATCGAGGGGCTTCTCATAGGGATAATAGCGGGCGTAATAGCCTTTGTGCTGACCAAGATAGGCTACGACAGCCTTTCCGCCCTGCTCTCCTCCGAGACCACCATATTTGCGGCAATGGGCACCACAGGGTTCATCCCCTTCTCCCACTACTCAGTATATGCGGCAGTGGGCTACATCGGGGCAGCCGCCCTTATCAGCGCCATAGGGACTGTATTCAGCACGAGAAAATACGTAAAGGTATAATGGAACATACTGTCCGCCCACGATGCTGACCGGACAGAAAAGTAAGGAAAGAGAAAGAGAAACAATGAAAGCAACAATGAAACGCATATTCAGAAGGACTGTGGCTCTGACGCTCTGCGCAGGGCTCATAGCCGCAGGCGGCAGCTTTGCCGGTGCGGACTATTCCTCACAGATAGAGGAGCTGGAAAACAGGCGGTATCAGCTTGCACAGGAGAAAAAGCAGGCTGAGGCCGACCTTGCCGCCTTCGAGGAGGGGGCAAGGGAATCTGCGGAGTATATGGAGATATACGACGAGAAGATGCACATACAGGAGGAGGAGATCACAAACCTTAAGGAGCAGATCTCCATCCTTGACACGGATATAGAAGCCACCTCCCGCCTTATCGCCAGCAAGGAGGTGGAGATAGCCCAGGACATAGAGGACTTCAAGCAGAGGCTTCGTGTCATGTACATGGAGGGCAGCGACAGCCTTGCCTCCATACTTGTAGGCTCCACTGACTTCTACGATGTGCTTGTGCGCACAGAGCTCATGGAGCGTGTTTCCCGCCACGACAACCAGATGATAGATGACCTGAACACCAAGATAAACGAGCTTATCGCCGAGAAGGACAAGCTCGAGGAGGACATGACAGCCCTTGAGGAAAAGAAGGCTGATTCCGAGGAAGTGCTTTCGGAGCTGCAGGAGACCTACAACGACCACGTTGAGATGAAGGCATACTACGAGGAGCAGGCACAGGCTCTCAGGGAGCGCACTCCCGAGATGATGGCTGAGGCTGACGACGTAGAGGAGGAGCTGCAGAAGTACATCCGTCTCCAGCAGGAGGAGAACGAGCGCCTTGAAGCCGAGCGCAGAGCCCGTGAGGAAAAGGAACGCAAGGAGCGGGAAGAGCGTGAGCGCAAGGAACGTGAGGAGCAGGAGCGCAGAGAGCGTGAGCAGCGTGAGCGTGAGGAATACGAGGCACGCATGGCAGCAGCCCAGGAGGAAGCAGACAGCTACTATCAGCCCTCTGAGGACACCACTTCCTATGCCGAGCCCGAGGTAAGCTACTCCTCCACCTACGGACAGTCCGACGAATACGGGGACGACTACGATTCCCTCTATGAAAGCAGCGAAAGCGACAGCTATTCATCGGGTTCATCAGACTTCATATGGCCCTGCCCCACGGTCTACAACATGACCGACGGCTACGGCTACCGCACCATAGACGAGGAGGGAGGCTCCTCCGACTTCCATAAGGGCATAGACATCACCAAGCCCGGGTGTGCCGGCGAGAAGATAGTGGCAAGCGCATCGGGAAAGGTCATCACCGCCTCCAACACAGGCAACGGCTACGGTATACACGTTGTCATCGACCACGGCGGCAAGATAGCCACCCTTTACGCACATATGTCGGAGTGTACCGTCAGCGTGGGGGACTACGTGGAGCAGGGGCAGACCATAGGCTACATAGGCTGCACAGGCTATGCCTACGGAAATCACTGCCACTTTGAGGTGCGTGTCAACGGTCAGCACACCGATCCCCTCAATTATGTAAGTATGTAAACATAAGGTCAGAGGTTAGAGATCAGAGGTTAGAAAGAGTAATGCGGAACAGGCGGCTTGCCCTCTCTGTTCCGGTCATCTGACTCCTGACATCTTATCTCTGACCTCTTTTTTAGAAGATAGAGGTCAGAGATAAGAGATCAAAAAGGCTGACGGCAGATCGCCCGGCGGCTTTCCGTCAGCTATTCGCTATTAGCTATTCAGAGGTAATCAACCATTATGAACAACATACCAAAGCTCACCGCAAAGAACTTTTTCGGCCATCTGCGCACGGTGGAGAACCACCGCAGCAAGGTCTGCCGCCACTGCTTCAGGGCAGGGCTGTACTGGCAGGGGCTCACCCATGACCTGTCCAAGTATGCCCCGGAGGAGTTCTTCATCTCAGCAGCCATGTACCAGGAGGGGAAGCGCTCCCCCAACGAGGCGGAGCGGGAGAATTACGGATATTCCCGGGCATGGATGCACCACAAGGGGCACAACAAGCACCACTTTGAGTACTGGTGCGACTACGACCCTATTACAAAGAAGATGAAGCCGGTGAAAATGCCCCTTATCTACGTCTGCGAGATGTTCTGCGACAGAGTGGCGGCATCCAAGGTGTACATGGGGGACAGCTACACCGACCGTGCCCCCCTTGAATACTTCCTGAGAGGGAAGCCCCGCCGGGACAACATCCACCCCGTCACCTCAAGGCTCATTGAAAAGCTCCTCACCATGCTTGCCGAGGAGGGGGAGGAAAAGACATTTACATATATAAGGAAACTCCTTGTCAGAAGCAGGAAAAGAAGCAAGTAAAGTAAAGTAACAGGTAATAATACAAGCTGACGGGGCTTTTGGCTGCCTGCTTCCCTCTTTGGCGGCTGTTGTCCGAGTGTACAGTTTTTTGACGATGAGCTGGTGACTTGATTTCCTCTTTGCCCGCTGCGCTTGCAATAGCTAATAGCTAATAGTGAATAGGTGTAAGCTGATGGGGCTTTTGGCGGCTTGATCCTCTATTGAAGCAAAAGCGTCGCTTTGGCAAAAACGAGCAAAGATAAAATCAGGCACGCAACTTTGTCACTGATAGCTATTCACTATTCGCTATTCACTATTCACTCAACCTATGGCTGCCAAACGCAAATCACAGCAAATCATTCTTCATTAGGAAAGCGCAGCGGGCAAAGAGAAAGACAAGCCGCCCAATCTCCGTCCTATCACTGTACATTGTACACTGTACACTGTACACTTGAACCACACAAACCAAACGCAAAGGCAAGCAAATTATTCATTCTTCATTCTACATTCTTCATTATGGTTGTTAGTATAGAAAACATCACAAAGGTTTACGGTCCCAAGACCGTGCTCAACAACGTTTCTCTCACCGTGGAGAATACCGACCGCATAGGGCTCATCGGGGCAAACGGCTGCGGTAAGTCAACACTGCTGCGGATAATCACAGGGCTTGAAAGCTATGAGAGCCAGCCTGAGCCCAATGTTCCCCGCATAGCTGTAACAAGGGGCATGACCATAGGCTTTTTGCAGCAGGATTCCGGCCTTGACCGTGAAAGCTGCGTGCTGGAGGAGATGCAGAGCGTATTTGCGCCCCTGGAGGCACTGCGGCTCGAAATAGAGGAACTGGGGTCAGAGATGGCACAAGAGCATATCCACAGCGACCCCGCCCTCTTAGCGGAGAAGTCCGCCCTCTACGCCCGCAAGACTGCGGAGTATGAAGCAAAGGACGGCTATCTCACGGATGTGAAGATACGCAAGGTTCTCTTCGGCATGGGCTTCGGTGAGGAATACTTTGCAAGGGAGATAGGCAAGCTGTCCGGCGGGGAGAAGACCCGCCTTGCCATTGCAAAGCTGCTGCTGGAGGAGCCCTCCCTGCTCATCCTTGACGAGCCCACCAACCACCTTGACAGCGACACGGTCATGTGGCTGGAGGAATATCTGTCCGCCTACAAGGGGGCGCTGCTGGTAGTGTCCCACGACAGGTACTTCCTCGACAGGATATGCACCTCTGTCTGTGAGATAGAGGGCGGCCGCCTGCGCCGATTCAAGGGGAACTACACCAAGGCGGTGCAGCTCCGTGACGAGGCAGATGAGCGCCAGCTAAAGGAATACTATGCCCAGCAGGAGAAGATAGCACGCCTGAAGGACTTTGTGGCAAGGAACCTTGTGCGTGCCTCCACGTCGGATATGGCAAAGTCCCGCATAAAGAAGCTGGAGTCCATGGAGCTCATCGAAAAGCCCCATATCCGTGACAAGAGCGCCGTGATACGCTTTGAATACGACGTGGAGCCTCCCCTTGACGTGCTTACGGTAAAGGGGCTGTCCATTGCCGCCGGGGGGCGGGAGATAGCGGGGAAGGCTGATCTCACCGTGCGCCGTGGTGAAAAGATAGGCATAGTGGGGGCAAACGGCACGGGGAAGTCCACCTTCATGCGGATGCTCATGCGCCTTATCCCCTACGAGGGTCAGGTGATCTGGAACAAGAACGTGAAGCTGTCCTACTTCGACCAGGAGAACAGGCAGCTGCACCCCTCCCTGTCGGTCATCGATGAGATTCACGACCGCTACCGCACCATGACCGACGAGCAGATACGAAAGCTCTTAGGGCTTGTGCGCATCACCGGGGAGAACGTATTCAAGCCGGTGGGGGTCATAAGCGGCGGGGAACGGGCAAAGCTGTGCTTTGCGCTGATGATGCTGGAGAGGGGGAACGTGCTCCTTCTTGACGAGCCCACCAACCACCTGGACATTGACACGAGGGAAGCCATCGAGGATGCCTTGGCAAGCTACACCGGCACCATGCTCCTTGTATCCCATGACCGCTACCTGCTCGAACGGGTCGTTGACCGCATGATCGAGGTCTCCCCACAGGGCACGAGGGTCTACGACATGGACTATCACGCCTACTCCGAGGAGAAGCGGAAGCAGATGAAGGAGGAGCAGGAGCGTAGGTTTGCCGAAAAGCAGGCGGAGAAAGCCGCCAAAAAGGAGGAGCCCTCCCATCTGTCCCGCAAGGAAAAGCAGGAGCAGACCCGCAGGAAGCTCCGTGCCAAGGAGCTGGAGCGGCTCATTTCCGACACGGAGGAGCAGATGCGCTCTTTGCAGGAGAGAATGGCTCTCCCTGACATTGCGGCTGACTACATCAAAATGAACGAGCTGTGCACCCAATACGAACAGCTCAAAGCCCTCTGCGACGACTACACGGAGGAATGGATAGCCAATGCAGAATGAAGAATTAAGAATGCATAACGAAACACTCTGACGGGCGTCGGGCGGCTTGACTCTGCGTTTGGCAGCCATAGTCCCAGTGTACAGTGTACAAGGTACAGTGTACAGTTTTTTGACGGAGAGGCGAAGGCTCTTTTCTTCTTTGCCCGCTCCGCTCCTGCTGCTATACGGCGGTATGGTGTACAGCCGGAAGATGAGATGTGCTTTCCCCCGGCAAGGGAAAACGCAAAACAGAGATGATCAAGCAGCTCCGTGTCACAGCTTTTCATCATTCATCCTGCATTATCCATTCCCGGGGTATCTGATTATTCTCATTGTCCGCTCCATAGCCGCTTTCTGGCTGGGTGTCAGGACGATCACACCGGGATCACTGCCGGTTTGCACCGCTTTTGCAGAGTCTTTGCAGGCGGTGCCTTTTTCTCCCTTGCTCCGGTTGCGTGCGGAAGCCTTTCAGTCCTTTATGGGGTTCTTACCCATCATCCACCCGTCAGAAATCAGTATAACCGCAAGCTATGTCCCCCGCCTCTAATGGCAGCTCATGCCATTGCGGTGGCATGGGTTCCATGTTTCCGTTCAGTGGGGGATACAATCCCCCACTGAACGGAAGTGAGCCTACGGCTCACGCTTGCTTGTTGAAAGCAAGCTT
>OCTW013372365.1_pt1 | contig 136790 bp, 110 predicted proteins | sample 1539671 | NCBI WGS metagenome assembly OCTW01 (sample SAMN02144230, study PRJEB22623) | gut metagenome | biome: sheep rumen | host: Ovis aries | place: New Zealand | reverse complement strand
TTTCTTTTTGAATTCAAAAGAATACTTAGACATAAAAATACCGACCTCCAAATGTTAGATTTTTGGTCTAACTTTTGGGGGTCGGTACACGCCTCAGACGCTCTCCCCCCTTTCTTTTGCTCTCTGCTATTGCTGAAGTTACTGGTCGACTGTCACATTGAAAGTGGCCTTTTGTTCAACATCGTTCCCATCATAATGTTCCACATTGATTTTGAAGCTGCCTGGATTGTCCACGCCAATGCACACCTGTCCCTCACAAGTTGCGCCGACAGGAGTTTCCTGAGGATACATCGTGACCTCTCCCGGGTATGAGTAACCCATCTTTCCTCCGGCATCGACAATACTGTCATCAAGTACAAAATATAAACCATCTGAAAATCCATCCGGATCCTCAAATCCAATATTCTCGTACGTAAAGGTTACAATGTAAACGGCTGCCGGATGATAATCAGAGTATTCATTTCTCTCGTCCGTCTCTTCAACAGAATCAACCGTCAGCTTCCACTGTCCCTCGACGACCCATGGTTCTCCAATATTGTATGCATCCTGGTTTGTTGACTTTCCAGCAGCCAGCTGTTCCTTCAGATCAGCGACCGTTTCCTGTAACGCCGCGACCTCTGATTCCAGTTCCGCAATTCGATCATCCTTCGAATCTGCCAGCGCTGTAATCGGTGCTGCAGCAATCAGTCCGCAAAGCAACCCAGCAATCATCCTTCGCTTCATCATACTTCCTCCCTGATTTATTATTATTTTCAGCATAAAAATGGTGAATATACTGTCATTATACGTACCGAAAGCCATAGAAATCAACTAATTGTCAATACTGGAGACAGCATAAGGTGTATCTTGATTACAGTTCACGGAGTGGCTTGTAAACTGTAACGATCATCCTGAAGGTGACAATATGCAGCAGCCCCGCATGTCCTGTCAGAATCATGTTTTACAATGCCTCGGAAACAGCCAGTCTGACTGACAAAAAAAGAAGGGATGGCGCCTTCAGCGTCATCCCTTTCGTCGATGCGACTGGATTTGAACCAGCGGCCTCTGCGTCCCGAACGCAGCGCTCTACCAAACTGAGCCACGCATCGATACTTGCAATTTCTTAAGCAAGCTTCGTTAGTATACCGCTATCTTTCAGAGATTGCAAGTATTTTTTTACAATTTCATGCGTTCAATTCCATTCATCGCGAACCCTCCGCTGCAAATCCATGCCATCAGGAAGACTCTTTATACTTCCAAAAAACGTATACGTATTTTTACTGTTTTCATTTTTCTTTTCCTTTTCATATTTGAATAAGACAAACTCAACATATTGTGACACCTCCTCTAGGCACTCCTCTGGCAGAGCCCGGAGCTTTTCCTCCAATTTTGTATATGTCATGTCAAAGCCTCGCTTTCTATACCTGACACATCAAGAGACATCTCTTACCCAAACAATATCCAGTCCCATCTTCGGTGTCAATAGCCGGGTAAATACAATCATTCCGAACCGAATCATCGCATTTACCCGGGAATCCGCCAGCCTGCCGGGTATTTATTCTTCAGCTGGCCGCCTACGAGCTTGCCCCAGCCGATCGGATACCGCCCGGCGCACAGCAGTCTCCAGCCGTTTTGGCCGGCATGCCGGACAGGAATTGTCTCTCCGTGGAGATAACGTTCGAGCCTGTCGTCCGCCGGATCGAGGCAGACATAGCGTTCTTCAACATCTTCCTTCTCAGGCAATGGTTGTGCTGCGCCTGTCTGCAATCCCCCTCTCGGAAATGGCGCCGCCGGCAGCATCATGGCGAGCTCCTGGACTGGCTCGAAGCGGTTCTTCTTCAACTCTCCAAGATACAGACCTGCCCGCAGAGTCGGGATTCCGGGCACCCTCTCCACGCCCGCAGGCATCAGGTACACCTGGCCGTCATGCACCTCCAGCCTGCCTTTCTGCAGTCCCTCCCGGAGCAGCACGGCGAATCTGTCCTCAGCCGTCCTGGCAGCAGCCTTGTCTTCCGCCCGAAGCGTCATATCACCCTGACCGCAGCAGATGTTTCCCGCCTCTGTCTCCGCTGCTGTGGCAGGCTGCGGCTGCTGCAGATAACCGGCAACAAAGTCCTGAATCATCTGCATCTCGTTTGTCTGGAGTTTCTCCGGCCCCGCTGCCCGGGACATGTTTCCGGCGCCGCCTCTCCTGCCAGCCTTCCCCGGCCTGCCCGCCCGATATGTCCCGTCCGTCTTTCCCGATCTGTCCGCTCGATATGTCCTGTCCGTTTTCCTCAGGCTGCCTGACTGTTCCGCCCCTGTGCGTTTCTCCGTTCTGCCTGTTCCATACGTCCTGTCTGTCTTTCCTGCTCTGCCGACTCCATGAGTCTCATCCGCTTCCCAGGCTGCTTCTCCGGGCTGCTCCTTTTGTGTCTCCCCGCCCTTCCGCTTCCTCAGAAGGGCACAAAAATGCCCCTCTCCCTCGATTTTATGCGGCCAGAGCCTGCAGGTTTGCGTGAGGTCTGCATTCAGCTCTCCCGCCGTCTCTTTATCCAGATACCCGAGCCGGACAAGCTGCTCCAGACTCATTCCCTCAGAAAAATACTGTCGGAAAGCGTCGTACGGAATCTCCATCAGCTCCATCTCCGGACGCTCTTTCAAAAGATGCAGGATGGTCAGTTCGTTTTCCTGCGGGGCAAATGTACAGGTTGAATACAGCATCATGCCGCCCGGTCTGAGCATATCCGCCGCACATGTGACAATTTCCCGCTGCACGCGGGCGCACTCCAGCACCTTCTCGGGGTACCACGCCTGGGCGACAGCCATGTCCTTCCGGAACATGCCCTCCCCCGAGCACGGCGCATCCACCAGGATCCGGTCAAAGAAGGCCGGATAGCGCTCCAGAAGCCGGACAGGCTCTGTGTTTGTCACGCAGGCATTCGGGATTCCAAACAGCTCCAGATTCTTCATCAGAATGCGTGCACGAGGCGCCGAGATTTCATTTGCAACCAGGAGGCCCTGCCCCTGAAGACGCGCTCCTAGCTCTGTTGCCTTGCCGCCCGGCGCCGCACAGAGATCCAGCACGGCCTCCCCCGGGCTGACCGGCAGGATCTGCGCCGGTGCCATGGCGCTGGCCTCCTGCAGGTAGTAAAGTCCCGCGCTGTAGAAAGAATGGCGGGAAGGCTGGTCTTCCTCCTCAAAGTAAAACCCATTCTGTGTCCACGGAACCGGTGTCAGACGGAATCCGGCCTCCTTCCCGAATTCTTCAGCAAATGCTGCTGCATCCCTGACGCCCAGCTTCAGCGTATTGATTCGAAGGGCCTTGCGGCAGGGACGGCTGTATGAATCCAGAAAGTCCTCATACTCGCTGCCAAGTATCTTTTTCATGTCATTCAGATAGACGGAATGAAGGTTGGATATACTCATATGTGTCTCACATCATCTCCATGCCGCACGGGCAGGGTACACTGATATTCTTGTCATTTCAGGTCATTTTCCCATCTCGGGTCTGTGATCCTGATGATAGCACAGATTCCCGCCATGCGGCTCTCCGAATGTGTTACACTCAGAACAGATGTCCCCACATCCTGCCAGATCGTCTGGCAGTCAGGCACCGGTGTCTGTCCAGGCGCCTCAGGCAGAAGGGGTGTGAAACCACAGCAGACTGGCCGCGATGCACACCGGCGTCCATCCGGGTGCTCTGGCAGATGGCTGCTGCGCACAGGTCCGGACATCTGAGTGAAAGGAGGAAACGATCACATGCGTTTGTTTGAAAAGAAGATCCCTGTATTCAGGAAGAGAGACAGGGAAACCTGTGAGAAAATCAGGGCTGCACTCAGGGAGGCGGGGATCCGCTGCAAGAGCGGCCACTACCAGATGGAAAATATCGTCCAGGCCGGGTACGCCGGTCTCGACATCCGGAACCTTGGACCAAAGGGTAGAATTGACCGGGACATCTACTATGTCAATGTCCCGGTATCTGAGAAGGAGCATGCGCTCGACATCATCCGCGCGGCCGGACTCGTGACGGAAGTCCTGACCGTCGACCAGATGATGGAGGATGCCCCGAAAAAATTTCCTGAATTAAACCACTAAACTACGGCCTGGTGGCTGTGTCCTTCAGGTCTGTACTTCCATCCCAGTACGCTCCTGCAGAACAACCGTACAGCCATTCCGGGCTGTCATGATTCTTATCGGTCCTGGATGCGCTCAGGCAGTCCCCCTGTCTTCCAGTGCTCTCTTGAGCAGGGCGCCGACGGCGTCTGAGAACTGACTCAGGCTGCGGATCCGGGTGTAGTTCTGTCCGTAGATCCGGTGGACATTGTCAAGATGGGTGGATGCCCCGAAGAATATCGCTGCTGTCCGGATGCCGTCCCGCTGTATCTGCCGGACCGCATCCGCCGCGTCCTGAACCGCCAGATCCCCCTCATATTCTCTGGCAAACAGATGCTTCTCATCAGGCGGAACCTGCATGGAGTCATTCGGGCTGGCATCCGTGAGCACCAGCAGGATGCGCTGGGAAGCCATCGTGTCCTGCTCATCCTTCATCAGATAATCCATCATCTTCAGGCACAGACCATCCCTGTTCCACCCACCGGCATAATACTGGAAAATTCCCTCGCACTTCTTATCCTTGTACGGCTTCAGCCGCTGCAGAACCGTGTAACCGCGCAGCGAGCGGAATGCGCTGACCCGGACCGGGATGCCGCAGCTCTCAAAACTCTTTGCGATGATATATGCCTGTGAGGCGATCGTTTCCTGGTTGTTCATCCGGGACTGGGAGGCGTCGAGCAGCAGATCGACGGTCACGGAAAACTCCGTAATATCCGAGTCAGACCAGAATACATCCGGATCCGACAAAACCGGAAGTCTCCAGGCCTTTTCCGCATCGATTCTGCCCCTCCTCGACCGCTTCGGCAGATCATGCATATAGGATGCAAAGATCGTATCCGTCTGGGCCGTCAGATCGCGGATGTTTTCCTGAATCCGGAAGATATGATCCTGATAGAACCGGACATTCCGGAGCCGCTGATTCTCCTGCTCCTGCTGAAGGAGCCTTTCCTGGCTCTGAGCAGAACCTGCGTCCATCACAGAATGATTTGTATCTGGCACTTCTGCAGCAGCGCCCCCATGTCTGGATCCGCTGCCGTCTGCAATCCACAGCCTGCAGGCGGCATCTGTCCCAGTGCAGAGCGCATTTTCCAGAATATGCATCTCCCTGTCCGAATACAGGCAGGGGCCGAAGCAGTCCCGGATGTAAGCCTGATCCTTCTCCGTGCTGCCAGACGTATGCGCCTGTCCGGCCCGGTGTCCCAGCTGGACGCTGCCCTTCCGGTCTCCATTTCCGGATCCCTTCCTCAGAATCAGAAGGTCTGTGCTCCGGAGCTCTCTTCTCATGAACCGTCTTGCAAATGCATCCGCAAATCCTCTGACCTCGATTTTTCTGTAGGACGGCTCCGCCCCATGACCGCCCCTGAGCCGAAACCTCTCCTCGCAGATCCGGGTCATTTCCCTGATGACACCGTCGGTATCAAGATCTCCTGAAAACATCAGCTCCTTCGACAGCCTCACTGCAGCCGGTGACAGCACCGCCTTCTTCCCGAGCACGCCTGCCCATCTGGCCTGTTCCTGGTCGAACACCTTCATGCTCTGCAGCATCATCTGCTGCCTTGAGAGCCCCGCACTGTACACGTAAAAGGCTTCTGCCCGCTCTTTCCGAAGCTGCGCCAGGATGGGACGATCGGGAAGTTCCTTCTGAAAGACGCAGTTTTCAATCCCAAGCCACAGAACCGCAGATGCCTCCTGTGCCGTGTTTGACAATCCCAGTCCTTCAAAAAAAGCGTTCAGCCGGTCGAGATCCAGCCATTTTGCCGCAAGGCCGATCACAAGATTGAAGTAATCGTCCGCATCCCCATTCGGAAAAAAAGCCAGAAACGGAGGATCAAAGTCGTACCTCCCGGCTGCGTTCCATATGACGTTGACGGCCCTTCGGCTGCTTCCCGTATAGTGCTGTCTGATCACTGCTCATTCTCCCTGTCCTGCCGTCTCTTCGAATACATCCTCCCGCTTCAGGTCAGTCGGGATCCTGCTATTGATGACATCCGTCACAAGCCTGCGCTCATAGGCATCGAAGGTCTTGTTGACAATACACATCTCCAGCGCGTCGCCTGAACGGATCCCTTTCTCCACCAGCCGGATCGCGTCGATCAGCCCTCTCAGGTCCAGCGCCCGCTCGGAAATCTCCGCCGCCTGCGCCTTCCGCTCAATCTCATAGAACAGATGGACAAACTGCTGGCAGATCTTCGGCTTGATTGCCGGGAAAACATCCTTCAGAAGCCGCTGAAGATCTCCCTCGCCGATCAGCGGCATGTCCAGAATCGCAAAACGCGAGCAGAGCGCCTCGTTCAGATCTCTCGTCCCTGCGTAGCCGTAGTTCATGGTTCCGATAAACCGGGCAGCCGGGCTGACCGGAATCCGGTCGTACCCTGCCACATCAATCACGTGACGGAAATCCAGCGTGGCGTGAAGAACCGCCAGCGCTTCATTTCTCGCCATGTTGATCTCGTCGAGTACCCCGAAGCCGCCGTAGACCGCACAATTGTAGACCGGACCGGGACGGAATGTCACCCTGCTGCCATCGTAGGTATCGGTTCCGATCAGATAGGATGCGTCAACGTTGACATGGAAGCTGACATCCCAGAGAGGACGGCCAAACAACTCCGCCAGATTCTCGGCGAGGACATTCTTGCCGGTCGCTTTCGGGCCCGCCAGAAGCAGGTTCTCCCCGCTCAGCAGCGCCGCAATTGCCTTCTCCCAGACGCCTGTCCCATAATAGCGAACCTCCGACTGCGGGATCCGCCGGCTGGTTTCCTCCGGAATTTCCATGACGTCATATGTCTTTCTGTATTCGGTTACACGATCCAGCAGTTTCCTGCTGACCCCTTCCTGGCTCAGAAACTCCATCAGTTTTTTCATAGATTCGCTGACACCCCTTTACTTTCGTGTTTCTTCTTTCCTTCTCCGTATCGGCATCCGGGCCATCACTGATAATCGCTCACGATGAACAGCGGCTTGATCGTCACAACCTCATCGTATTCCTGCTGTGAAACCGTCACGCTGGAGTTGAGCGCCTTCAGATCCTTCTTGACAGTCTCCAGTGCGCCCTCCGCGTCCGCCGCCTTGCCTTCCCGCACGATGCGGATCATCCGGTCCAGCACAACCGGATGTGCATACTGCGGCGGTACTGGAAAGGCATCCTCTTTATCGATGTAGCCCTTCATCTGCCGGAGCGCTTCCTCCCAGTCCGCCTGTGCCGTCTTCCGGTTCCGGTGCGGTGTCGGCAGAATCTGCGAGGCCGCTACTGACAGGATAAAAGCGCCTCCAAACAGCGCGAGATAGATGCCCATGCTGTTCCCCTTCATAAGACGTAGATACAGTCCTGCAGCGATGAGTACCGCAGAGCCGGCATCAATCAGGGCAGCCAGAGTTTTAAGAGATGTCTTTGTCCCGTCAAGCGACCGCTTCTGCTTTGCCGCAAAGACAATCAGCTTGCTGAAGCGCTCGTCCTTCTGCAGATATGCCTTCGCTCTTTCCAGCTCCTGAATTGTTTCAAGCGCGTTCTCCGGCAGCTTCTTCAGGTATCTGGCTTCCTGCTCTGCCTTTGCCTTCCGCAGTTTTTTTTCAGACTCAGCACTGTAAACCGGAATCTCCGGGTGCTTTTTGTGAATCTCCTCCAGGACCTCATCGACCTCCGCCTCGATCTTGAAGTTGCACTGCTGCTCAGTGCCATCGCTTCTCTGGACGACAAGGTAGGGTGTCGTCGCGAAGATCCCCTTTCCTGTGAAGCCGCCCTTCGACATGGCGACTCTCTTGAACACCCTCCGGATGTCCTGCCAGCAGGTATAGTAGCATCGGCTGATGTAAAAACTATTTGTATACAGGGCGCGCCCGCCGATCCCGACCGGGCCGATTTTTAGGCACTGCTTTTTATCCTCTGCCAGCGCCTCCCGGCTCAGGGGTGTGTTTCCAAGTCTTGTAGGTGCAACTATCATATTTCGTCTGTTATACTCCCGCTTCCACAATTGAGTTTGTCGTGTACCGCCTCGTTCATTTTGAAAAAGGCGGGAGGCTTCCGCCTTCCGCCTTCTCCCGCGCAGGTTCCAGGTGCCCGCGCCGTACAATTCAGTTATACCCTTGTCCTGTCAAGCCTTGCGGTACTTTTTCGAGTTGACCAGAAACAGGCCCAGGCAGAACGCTGCAAAGATGATGCCAACCGGATAGGAAACTGCATGGTTGTCATTCAGTGCCTTGATGTGACCAAGAGTCTCAGGTGCCATCATGAAGTAGGTGGATGTCACCGCGCTCATGAAGGTTGCCGGGACTGCGGCAATCCAATAGTTCTTCTTCTCCTTCGCCAGGAACATTGCGCCAGCCCACAGCACCAGCATTGCCAGGGTCTGATTGGACCATGCGAAGTAGTTCCAGATCACATTGTAGTTCAGCCATCCGAAGGTCTGGCCGAAACCAAGAAGTGCGCCGACACCGAGAACCGGGATGCAGACCGCAAGCCGCTTGCCATAGCCCTGCTGGTCAATCTTGAACCAGTCGCAGATGGTCAGGCGCGCAGACCGGAACGCTGTGTCACCAGATGTAATCGGGCAGGCGATGACGCCGAGCATCGCGAGGATGAATCCGACACCGCCCATCGTGCTCTTGCTCATGAAGTAGACGGTCGTGGAATTTCCGCCGCCGGCCGCAAGAAGATCCGCTCCTGTGTACCAGGTGCAGGCTGCAGCGGCCCAGATCAGGGCGATAATGCCCTCAGCGACCATCGCACCGTAGAAGACGAAATGCCCCTGGCGCTCGCTCTTCATGCAGCGCGCCATCAGCGGAGACTGTGTGGAGTGGAAGCCGGAGCAGGCACCGCACGCAACCGTGATGAACATGTAAGACCAGACAGCCTTTCCTGCCGGATGCATGTTGTAGAAATGCGTGAACAGCTCCGGGATGTCCTTTCCGCGAAGGATCAGCGTCCCGCCGCCGACACCGAGCGCCATGACAATCAGCGCAACACCGAAAACCGGATAGATTTTTCCGATGATCTTGTCGATGGAGATAAAGGTCGCGATGAAGTAGTAGACCAGGATCACTGCCAGCCAGAAGGTTGAATTGACCAGGATGCCGGACTTCATGCCGGTATCGGTGAACAGGGCCTTCAGAAGGCCTGCCGGACCGACCGCGAAGACGGTACCGGTCATGATCAGAAGGATGACGCAGAAGATACGCATGATGTTCTGCATCACAGGACCGAGCAGCTTTCCGGTCACCTCGGAGATCGATGCGCCGTTCTCACGCTCGGACATCATGCCGGACAGATAATCGTGTACGCCGCCGGCAAAGATGGTTCCGAAGGTAATCCAGAGAAAGACGATCGGGCCCCACATCGCACCGGTGATGGCGCCGAAAATCGGGCCCAGGCCGGCGATGTTCAAAAGCTGTACCAGAAACAGTTTCCAGGCCGGCATGACAACATAGTCCACACCATCGTTGATCGCAACCGCTGGGGTCTCACGGTCATCCGGCGCGAATGTGTTATCCACAAACTTGCCGTACGTGAAATACCCGGCGATCAGGATCACCAGACAAAGCAAAAAGCCAAACATAATGTTTTCCCTCCCTTTTGTGCATCCGCATAGCGCGGCGCTGCGCAAAATATCCGGCGCGAACCCTGTCCTGGAATCAGAGTATTACGCCGGAAAAAATTGAGCAGCCAGGCACTTTAACAAGTTAAACTGATGATAACACGGAGGTTTATTTTTTTCAATATGCTGTTTTCAGGCCGGTGTGTTGTGTCTTTTTTTGTGTGATATTCACCCTTTTCACCGGGCTTCAGTTCAATCATCCAGACTATGTTTGTTCTTCTATTCTTATATTCTTATCGTTTTTTCGGGAATCGAAGACGACTATGTCCCGGAACAGCCTTTCGCAGCCGCTCACCGCTGCCGCAGTTTCGTGATGAACGCAGAAAGACGCTCCATCGCCACCTTCAGACTGTCCAGTGAGTAAGCATAGGAGATCCGCACGTAACCCTCCCCGCTGTCGCCGAACGCACTGCCCGGCACAACCGCTACCTTCTGATCCTTCAGCAGCTCCGTCGCGAACTCATCGCTGCTCATGCCGAATTCCTGAATCGACGGGAACATATAGAAGGCACCGAAAGGCTCGAAGCATGGAAGTTGCATCTTCTCAAACTCATGCAGAAGGAACCGTCTTCTCTGGTTATAGGCCTCCCGCATCTTCACCACCTCGCCATAACAGTCCCGCAGCGCCGCCACTGCGGCATACTGGCTGTTGGTCGGGGCACACATGATCGCGAACTGATGAACCTTTGTCATCTGATGGATGATCTCCTCGGGTCCGCAGCAGTATCCAAGCCGCCAGCCCGTCATGGCGTACGCCTTGGAGAAGCCGTTGATCAGAATCGTCCGCTCCTTCATCCCCGGAATCTGGATGATCGAGCAGTGATCCTCTCCCGTGTAGGTCAGCTCCGAATAAATCTCGTCGGAGAGTACGTACAGATCATGCTCGATGCAGACCTTCGCGACCGCCTCGAGGTCCGCCCGTGTCATGACCGCCCCGGTCGGATTGTTCGGAAATGGAAGCACGAGGATCTTTGTCTTCGGTGTGACCGCCGCTTCCACCTCCTCCGCTGTCAGTCGGAATTGATTCTTCTCCTTAAGCGGGATGACGACCGGGACCGCGTCCGCAAGGATCGCGCACGGCTTGTAGGAAACATAGCTGGGCTCTGGAATCAGCACCTCGTCTCCGGGATTAATCATGGCGCGAAAGGCCAGATCGATTCCCTCCGATCCGCCGACCGTGACGAGGATCTCGGATACCGGATTATAATTCACGCCCAGCCGTCTGCGGATATAGGCTGCGATCTCTGTGCGGAGCTCCTTCAGACCGGAGTTCGATGTATAGAAGGTCCGTCCGCGCTCAAGAGAGTAGATGCCCTCGTCCCGGATCGCCCAGGGCGTATCAAAGTCCGGCTCCCCGACGCCAAGCGAGATGACATCATCCATCTCCGCCACAATGTCAAAAAATTTTCTGATGCCGGAGGGCTTCAGCTCTGCGGCCTTTTTTCCGATCGGATCTCTCACGGCTCCACCAGCATCCTTTCATCTTTTTTCTTCTTGTCGAAGATGATTCCGTCATCCTTATACTTCTTCAGAATGAAATGAGTGGCTGTTGAGATCACAGAGTCCAGCGTGGAAAGCTTGCTCGATACAAAGTGCGATACCTCCTTCAGCGTCTTTCCCTCAAGAATCACCAGCAGGTCATACCCGCCCGAAATCAGATAGACGGACTGAACCTCCGGATAGTTGTAGATGCGCTCCGCAATCTTGTCGAAGCCCTGTCCTCTGGTCGGGGTCACGCGCACCTCGATCAGTGCCGTGATCTTGTCGGCGCCGGTCTTATCCCAGTCGATCAGCGTGTTGTAACCGCAGATGATATTCTCCTCCTCCATCTTTTTGATCTCGGAGGCGATGACTTCCTCGCCCGATCCGAGGAGGACGGCAATCTCAGCAGGAGTCATTCTGGAATTGCGTTCCAGAAGCTCCAGAATCTGTTCTCTCATAAATTTTTCGCTCCTATCTGTCTGATACAAATTCAGTTCGAAAACTTTTCGGCATGATGCCTTTGTTGTCTATATTTTTTCATTCTACCTGCTGGCACAGGCTCTGTCAACCGGCTCACTGTGTGCCGAAACTCAGGCAGCCCCTCATCCTTCCTCAAACAGGGCGTCGCACTGTGGCTTCTCCAGACACCGGGTGATATCCCGGTTGCGGATATACCGTCCAGGTCCCTTCGTCAGCTTTCCGATCACAGCCGCCTCAAGTCCTTCCTTCTCCAGTTTCCGCAAAATGACTTCCCCGTTGCGCACAACAGCCAGAAGACCGCCTGTACCATACAGCCTGTATGGATTCCGGTTCAGAGCCTCGCAAATCTCGATCGTCTCCTGCCGGATCGGAATCAGATGAATATCCGCATCCATCCCGCAGGAAAGGCGCCCGCACAGCGTCCACAGCGCCGAGAAGACGCCTCCCTCTCCGATACACTGAAGCTGTGCCTGCTTTTCCTCCGCCCGGATCAGAGCCGCCGCCCTTACCGTCAGAAGGTTCTCTTCCATCCGCTCTGCGCTCTTCAGAAATCCCGCCGGAAAATGTCCGGAAAGCCGCTCCTGGAAGCTCCGCAGCAGAACTGCTGTCCCAGCGGCCCCGCACGTCCCGACCATCAGGAGATCACAGCCTTCTGGCATCCTGTCATCTGTGAGACCGCTTTTCTCCATGGATTCAGCTGCTATGCTGCCAATCCCTGCAGACTGCATCGCAGGCGCAGCCGTTTCGAACGTCCATGTTCTCCCCGCCGAAACACTGATGACCGGATTCAGCACCGACCCACTGACAGAGGCGGAAAATGCCTCCATCTCCGCGCCGGCCTTCTTCGCTTCCTGTCCCAGCCGCTGCACCAGTTTCTTCAGATCGTCTTCCTCCATATCCGGCGGGAGAAGCGCAGAAACGGATACCACTGTCGTCCCACAGCCGGAACCCGCTTCTTCTGCGCAAACAATTTCCGATGCCGGCATCCGCTTCTGCATGCAGTCCGGTGTCTCATCCAGCCTGTTGACCGCTTCATCAAAAATCATTTCCGCCCCGGGAAGACAAAAGCCGTCCACAGCACCTGAAGCAGTGCTGTGGACGGCCAGTATACGCCCGGGAAAATCGCTGCAATGTCCCGCTCCCCCGCTGAAAACGCCGGCCGCCGCAAGCGGCCTTTCGATGGAGCGCTCATACACTGCCTGACTGACAATCCCTCTCCTCATATGATTTTTTCCTCATCACTGTACAGATATCACGGCATTCCCGGAAGCATCGGTCTGCGAGGTGCCTGACTGACCGGCTGCGCCTGTCTGCGTCTGGGCATTCGTCTGTCCCTGTGCAGCATCCGTCTGGCTGGATGCATTGTTCTGCCCCTGTCCATTCGTCTGACCCTGCGCTGCATTCGTCCCATACTTGATCACGTTCTGAACCTGACTGACATCTCCGGACGCAATGGCGCTGTACATCGCCTGTGTCACCGCACTGCTCTGACTCACGACACCGACGTCATAGATTGTTCCGACAGCCTGGTACGTGCTGGAATTGACCTGCACGGAGTCGGTCAGCTGTCCGTCCACATAGATATTCTTCCACAGCTCCGCCGTGTAACCCGTATGAGGACTCTGTACCTGATTGATGTACCCGACATTCTGGGAGGTATCCGCCACAAGCTGGATCCCCTGCGGATCGGTCTGTGACGTGACCTTGCTTTCAAACTCAATGCTTCTGTTGGAAGGCCTCGTCTCATGCCCGTAGATGGTGAAAGTGATCTGTCCGCCGTAGCAGTACCCGTAGATATAGATCGGAGAGTCCGTGTTGTTCACGAACGCCATGTCCATGATTCCCTCGGCGATCGCCGCATCCTTGCTCGGCTGGACATAATTGACGATCATCGTGTGGTTCGATCTGGCTGTCACATCAAGCTCTGCCTTCAGCACCGCGTTGTACAGTGTCGTGGAGACCTGACAGATTCCGCCGCCATAGGAATCAACCACCCTGTTCTCCTCATAGGACGGGGCCTGCTCATACCCGTTCTCCGCTGTGAACGGTGTCACCGCCCGGGTGACGGAAAACTCATCGCCCGGCCAGACCAGGGTTCCGCTGATCAGTCTGCAGCCATTCTCCACGTTGACCGCCCGCGCGGCAGTGGACGCCGAGTAGTCGGTCGTGGCCGTTCCCAGCACATCCTTCACTTTTGAGAGTGTTTCAGCCGATACATCGGGGCTCTTTTTATCGACAACGAGATCCACCTTCAGATCGCCGCCCGTCCATCCGCTGATGGCATTCTCAACCGCCGCGACGGACTTGTCGACATTCAGCGTCAGGCCGTCCGTTCCGCCCTCCACATAGGGGATCCCGTCGCTGCCCATCTGGATCGACCCTTCTACCGGATCTGAATTGTAGGCCGAGCAGCTTTCCACAAATGACTGTACCTTCGCGTTATCCGCGCAGAAGGTCATCGTATAAGCTTTTGGTTCCTTCTCGATATCCTTCTTTTCCTTGTACCGCTCGACAATATTGCCAGACGATGCAAGCGTGAGACACTTTCCGACGATATCGGTATTCGTCCAGGTATATCCCAGCTCGCCCAGCGTCGTCGTGACCGGGTTGTCTCCCATCATCAACGTCACTTTCGTCTGCCCCAGCTGCTGTGCCTTCTCTTCAAGGGCCGCCTCCGCCTGGCTCTTTGTCATACCTCCGACGTCAACCCCCTCGATGCTGACGCCCTTTGTAATGGTTGCCTCCGACGCCTGTGCGCTCCCCGCAGCTGCCGCGATCATCATCAGACCGCCGCAGACGGCAAGCGCCAGCCGTCTTCCCTTCATATTCTGTAGCCTTATCCGCAATCTATACTCCTTTATTCCTGCCGCCTGTCCGCTGCTCCTTTACATGAGGAAGCTCGGGATCAGTGTCGCGACCATCGCGCCGGCCAGAATGATCGCAATCACGGCAGCGATGATCTGCTGTCTTCTCTGCCGCTTGTTCCCCTTCGGTCTCCGGGCGGTCTCCTCTGTATTTTTCAATCTGCTGCTCATACGCCTTCTCCTGTTTCAGATCTGAACGGATGCATTTCATCCATGCAACGCTCCGCGCTGTTTTCTAATCCTATCTCATTTCCCTGTCTGTCACAAGGAAACCTTTCTTAAAAATTTGTGAACACAAAACCGCCGGGCTCCCTTTTGAAAGCGCCGGCGGCTGACTTCTCCTGATTTTTCCTGACTTTCTCCCCGCTGACCGGGTGCAGTCTCACAGTCTGCGGCCTTTTTGTCGTTACAGAACCACCTTGGCTGCCCCGTAGATGCCTGCGTCATTGCCAAGCGTGGCAAGTGCAAACTCCACTTCCTTGCAGGCTGCAAATGCATACTGGCGGTAATACTTCTGGATATAGTCCAGAACAACCGTCCCGGCCTTCGACATGCCGCCGCCGATGACAATCAGCTGAGGATCAGAGACAACTGTATAAATTGAAAGCTCTCTCCCGAGATAGAAACCGAACTTCTCGGCGATCTCATCCGCGACCTCATCGCCCGCCTTGACTGCATCCCAGATGTCCTTTGCGCTGAAATTTCTCCCGCGCAGGACAGACGGCTTGTCATCCTTCTCGAGGCGCATCTTCGCAAGCCGGACAATACCGGTCGCGGAGGCGACCTGCTCCAGGCAGCCGACATTGCCGCAATTGCACGGTTCCGTCAGCTCCTCCGTCGCATGCCCGTGTCCGATCTCTCCGCCGGCCCCGTGCGCTCCCGCAATCACCTTATCGTTAATAACGATTCCGCCGCCGATGCCCGTTCCGAGCGTCACCATAATCAGATTGTGATAGCCGGCGCCGCCGCCCTTCCAGCACTCGCCGAGCGCCGCCGCATTGGCATCATTGAGTGCCTTTGTGCGAATCCCGGTCAGCTTCTCCATCTCTCCGACAATATCCACGACACCCCAGTGAAGATTCACCGCGAAGTCAACATGTCCGTCCTCATGGACCGGCCCCGGCACGTCGATGCCAATTCCCTCGATCTCCCCCTTGTCAAGCCCTCTCTCCGCGATCTTGTCATTGATCGTCTGCGCGATATCCGGCAGGATCCTGCTGCCATTCTCCTCCGTCCTCGTCGGAATCTCCCACTTTTCCAGAAGGTCGCCCTCTGTGTTGAAGAAACCACACTTTACCGTGGTCCCTCCGATGTCAATCCCAAAACAATATTTCTTCATAATGCCCTCCACTCCTTCTTCAGTCACCGTTCATGTTTTTCTTCAGGCCGGCCTGGACTCTGTCATAGAGCTCCTGAGCGGCATTATACCCCATTTTCTTCTGCCTGTGGTTGACAGCCGCCGTTTCAACAATCACGGCAAGATTTCTTCCCGGTCTGATCGGCAGAGAATGACAGGTCACCCGGTTCCCGAGAAATTCCGTATACTCCTCCTCCAGGCCAAGCCGGTCGTACTCCTTGTCCTTGTCCCATTCCTCCAGCTTGATGACCAGGTCGATATTCGACGTATCCTTGACGGACTCAACACCAAACAACGTCTTGACATTGATGATGCCGATTCCACGAAGTTCAATGAAATGTCTGGTAATATCGGGTGCCGTTCCGACAAGGGTGGTGTCCGACACCCGGCGGATCTCGACGACATCGTCGGATATGAGTCTGTGCCCTCTCTTGATCAGCTCCAGCGCAGCCTCCGATTTGCCGATCCCACTCTCGCCCATGATGAGAACACCCTCGCCGAATACATCCACGAGTACCCCGTGAATCGTGATGCTCGGCGCCATCTCCACATTCAGCCAGCGGATCACCTCGGCCATGAAGGCGCTGGTGCTTCGCTGCGTCGCGAAGATCGGAATGTTGTACTTCCCTGCCAGGTTGATCATATCCTGATCCGGCACCGTCCGCGTCGTGTAGACCAGACATGGAATCTTGTAGGAAAGTAGCTTTTCATAGATCGGAAGCTTCTGCTCTCTCGTCAGATGCTCCAGATACGTATACTCGACGTATCCGATGATCTGGATACGTTCCGCATCAAAATGGTCGAAGTACCCTGTGAGCTGAAGCGCCGGCCGGTTGATCTGCGGCGTCACAAGCTGTTTGTTTGTGATGTCAATCTCCGGTGTCAGGCACTTGAGCCTCATCTGTTCGACCATCTTTGTCAGCGGTACGGTAGACTGCGTGTTCATCCGGCACACCCCTTTTCAGCATTTCCGTCTCCTTTCGGAGCCTGTTTCGGATTCCTCCTGTCTGCGCCAGACACGGCAATCGCTCCGCCTGTCCTCACCTGGCTGCTCCGCAAAGCCTTTGGAAATGCACTGAAGTTTAAACATGTAAATCAATTTATCTTATCACGTCCGCCCTGTCCGGGCAACTGCCCGGATAGAAAAAGACTGCCATCTGCATCTGCTTTTTCTTCAGATTCTGCCGGATGAAAGAACTCCCAGACATTCCTTGCGCTCCTGGCATCCATCGAGGGCGCATGGGCAAGCTGGTCAAGTCCGGCATCCCGCACAGCCTCCGCGGATCCAAACGCGCGGAGCAGCGCCTTGCGCCTCGCCGGCCCGATGCCCTTGATCTCATCCAGCACAGAATGGGTCTGTGCCTTTGAGCGAAGAGAGCGATGGTACTCGATCGCAAAGCGGTGCGCTTCATCCTGAATCCGTGTGATCAGCTTGAATCCCTCCGAGTGGGTGTCAATCGGCAACTCGACATTCTGGAAGTAAAGTCCCCGTGTTCTGTGGTAGTCATCCTTGACCATTCCGCATACAGGGATCGGCAGCTCCAGCTCTCGCAGAACATCCTCCGCAATGTTCACCTGGCCGCGTCCGCCATCCATCATGACCAGATCAGGGAACACCGAGAAGCTGCCGAGTCTCGGATCCATCCCCTTTTCCTTCATCTGTGCTGTCTCCTCCAGCCCGTGTGTGAACCGCCTGATCAGAACCTCCTTCAGCGAAGCATAGTCATTGGGCCCCTGTACCGTCCTGATCCGGAACTTCCGGTAATCGCCCGGCTTCGGCATCCCCTTCTCGAAGACGACCATCGAACCGACCGACTCCACACCGCTTGTATTGGAGATATCGTACGCCTCTACCCGGCTGATATGGCTGATTCCAAGCAGTGTGGCAATCTCCTGCACAGCGCCGATCGTACGCCCCTCCTGCTGTCTGATCCGCTCGCGGTCCTGCCTAAGGACGATCTCCGAGTTCTCCCTGGCCATTGCGACCAGCTTTTCCTTGGCACCTCTTAGCGGAACCCTGATATGGACCGCCCTGCCTTTCCGCTGGCTCATCCACTGCTCAAGGAGTAGCCGGTCACTGATCTCCGTCTCCAGCATCACTTCGGACGGAAGCATCATATTTCCAGCATAGAACTGACGGACAAAATCCGACAGAATTTCCTTTCTGTTCTCGTCCAGCCCGATATGGAGGAACTGATGGTCCCTCCCGATGACCCGTCCACCGCGGACATAGAACACAGAGACCACGGCCTCCGTCCCATCGGCCGCCATCGCGATCACGTCCCGGTCATTTCCATCCTCCGACTCCATCTTCTGCTTCTCGGAGACCTGAAGGACGCTGGCTCGGAGATCCCGCCACTGCGCCGCCTGCTCGAAATCAAGCTCCGACGATGCCTTTTCCATCCGCTCTGTCAGAAGCCGGACCACCGGCTTGTAGCTCCCGCCCAGGAAGCTGACAGCCTCGTCCACCTTTCTGCGGTATTCCTCCTCGGAGACATACCCCATACAGGGCGCCTTGCACTGACCGATCTGATAGTTCAGACACGGCCGCTCCTTCCCCTGATCCCTCGGCAGATTCCGCGTACAGTCACGAATCTGGAACAGCTTCCGCATCAGCTCGATCGTGTCCCGGACCGCACCGGCGCTCTTGAACGGACCGAAGTACCTGGAGCCATCCTTCCTGAGCTTTCTTGTAAACAGCACCCGGGGGTACGTCTCCCCTACCGTCACCTTAATGTACGGGTATGTCTTGTCATCCTTCAGAAGCGTATTGTACTTTGGCCGGTGCTCCTTGATCAGGTTGTTCTCGAGAATCAGCGCCTCCAGCTCGGAGTCGGTCACGATGTACTCAAAATACGCGATCTTCGTGACCATGTACTCAATCTTCGGGCCACGATTGAGCTTTTTTACAAAATACTGATGCACCCGGCGCCTGAGATTGACCGCTTTCCCGACATACAGAATCGCATCGGTCTGGTCGTGCATGATGTAGACGCCCGGTTTCTCAGGAAGCTTCCTCAGCTCCTCCTTCAGATCAAAATGAAATTCATTTTCCATAACCCATCCTGTCATTCATACGCAGCCACCTGCCGGCCGTGGCACGGAGACTGAAATAAAAAAGGCCCTTCCGCCTCTCCGGCGAATGCGGAGTCTGGTGGAAAGGCCTTTCGACGTGCTCATGATTCAGGCCCGCGAGCCTGACTCTCTCTGTTTTGACGAATAGATCCGGGCATCTGCACCCGCACGCTCCGGTTCTGTCTCGAATATATGATCGCAGATCACCTGGAGCACAACGCTCATGACCATCCCCGTCGTGACGTCAATGACGGAATGCTGCTTGAGAAACATGGTGGACAGCACGATCAGAAGCGTCAGGACATCTGTTCCCGCAATCACCCACTTCTTCCTTCTCAGTGTCTCGTTCGCATTGACCGCGTAGCAGACTGCCATGGAGTTGTACACATGGATACTCGGAAGCACGTTCGTCGGGGTATCGGTCCTGTAGAGATACCTGCAGAGGATGGCAAAGATATCATTCCCCTCTACCTGGGCCGGTCTCAGATCCAGCCTGTTCGGATAGACAACAGAGACAACGATAAAAATGGTCATCCCCATCATCAGCATCGTGATCAGCTTATAGTACTCATCCCTGTTTTTACAGCACATGATAAACCATGTGACGGCCGCGCCGATGAAGCCGAACCACAGAAAGTAGGGTACGACGAAAAACCTGCAGAACGGGATCTGCTCATCCAGCCAGGTGTGAATCACATGATAATGAACATGTCCCGCCTTCTCCACGGCGCTGAACGCTGTCATATAAAAGGCACTGTACAGAAGAAACCACAGTGCATGCCTGTATGTTTTCAGTTTCCTGATCATCTTCATCTGTTTCACCGTAAGCCCTGCGGACGCCTGCGCCGTCCGGACATATTTGCACGGATATCAATTTCCCCGGTCAGCATGACAATATTCTCATATACACATGCCCCGGGACTGCATCTTACAGCCCCGGGGCTATTCTTGTCAAGCTTCCTGATCCGGCTGCTCTGGACTCTGGCTTGGGCTTCCTTCCCTCATCCTTCAGCTTTCAGGCTTCCGTTTTTTCTGTACTCTCTGAACCTGCTGTGTTGTCCGGCTGTTCAACCTTCGCCAGGATATCCATGAATTCCTTCCCGGTGATAGTCTCCTTCTCAATCAGGAAGGCCGCGATCTGATCAAGCGCCTTTCTGTGCTCCGTCAGGATCTTCCTTGCCTGTTCGTAAGACTGCTTCATGATGGTCATGACTTCCTCATCCACCTCTGCGGCAGTCTGCTCCGAGCAGTTCATCACGCGCCGCCCATCATCCAGATACTGGGATGTCTGGCTCTCCAGCTGTACGAAACCGAACCGCTTGCTCATGCCATACTGGGTCACCATCGCCCGGGCGATCCGGGTTGCCTTCTCGATATCGTTGGAGGCGCCTGTTGTGATAGAGCCGAAAACGAGCTCCTCCGCCACACGCCCTGCCGTGAACTCCACAAGCATGGCCCGGATCTCCTCCTCGGAGTTGAGGTACTTTTCCTCCTCCGGAACATTCATGACATAGCCGAGCGCTCCCATGGTTCTCGGGACAATCGTAATCTTCTGCACCGGCTCCGAATGCTTCTGAATCGCAGACACCAGCGCATGTCCGACCTCGTGGTAGGATACGATCTTCCGCTCCTCCTTGCTGAGAACGCGGCTCTTCTTCTCCTTTCCGACAAGGACAACCTCGACGGAATCCAGCAGGTCCTTCTGGCTGACCGCCTGCCTGTGGTTCCGGACCGCCAGGATGGCTGCCTCATTGATCATGTTTGCCAGATCCGCGCCGACTGCGCCGGAGGTTGCAAGCGCCACCTCGCGGAAATCGACCGTCTCATCCATCTTCACGTTCTTCGCGTGAACCTTCAGAATCTGAATCCGTCCCTCCAGATCCGGCTTGTCAACGATGACGCGGCGGTCAAATCTGCCCGGACGAAGCAGTGCCGGGTCCAGAACCTCCGGACGGTTGGTCGCAGCCAGAATCAGAATTCCCTTGGAGGAATCGAAACCGTCCATCTCGGACAGCAGCTGGTTCAACGTCTGTTCCCGCTCGTCATTGCCGCCGTAGCCACCAGAATTCCTGCTTTTTCCGATCGCATCAATCTCATCGATGAAGATAATGCACGGTGCATTCTTCTTGGCCTCATCGAACAGATCGCGGACACGGGATGCGCCGACGCCGACGAACATCTCCACAAAATCCGATCCGGTCAGGGAGAAGAACGGCACCTTCGCCTCCCCGGCGACCGCCTTTGCCAGAAGTGTCTTGCCGGTTCCGGGAGGACCGACCAGAAGAGCGCCCTTCGGGAGCTTTGCACCGATCTCCGCATACCGTTCCGGATGCTCCAGGAAGTCGACCGCTTCCTGCAAAGACTCCTTGGCCTCATCCTCGCCGGCGACATCCTTGAACGTCACGCCGGTCTCGTTCTGCATGTACATCTTGGCGCGGCTCTTGCCAACGCCCATCATGCCGGCACTGCTGTTCATTCTGCGGAGCAGAACCCCCATCAGGACCCAGATCAGAACCAGCGGTGCAAATGAAAGCAGCACATTCAGAATCAGACTGGTGGTATTATCCGGAATCTCCTCCTTGAACTCCACACCCGCCTTCTGCAGCCGGTCGACCAGCTTGTCGTCATCCATGCGGCCTGTATAGTAGGTCACCTCGATGCCCTGGCTGGCAAGCGGCTGATCCTTCTTCGTGACGATCTCCAGCTTATTCGTATCGACCGTCACCGATTCGACCAGGTTGTTGTCCAGAAGATCGAGAAACTGGTCGTACGTGATTTCCTTGGTTGTTGTGCTCGTCATCGCCCGGTTGACCAGACTCATGATGCCAAGCGTGATGAAAGTTACAATGAGAAATGCAAGGATCGACCCATGGTTGTTCCCCTGCCCGTTCGCCGGTCCCTGCTTTCTGCGGTCATCGTTCATACGTTACCTCCGGCTGATCGCCCTGATGCTGACGCGGCTGTGCGGATACCGGCTGCTGCAGCCCTCCCGGGTTCTCAGTTCTGTGATCTGTGCTGGCCTTTTTTCTTCTGCTCAAGATACAGCTCAATCATCCTGACGCAGCCGTCAATGCCAATGTCGCTTGTGTCGAGCGACAGATTGTAGCTTGATGCCGCTCCCCACTTCTTTTCCGTCTGAAAGTTATAGAAGGATGCCCTCTTCTTATCCGCCTTGAGGATCATGTCCTTCGCCTTGTTCTCATCAATATGCTCGAACTCCATCACCCTGTCAAGCCTGAATCGCATGCTGGAGTGAATGAAGACAGATGTCAGCCTCGGGTTATCGCGGAGGATATAGTCTGCTGCGCGGCCGACGATCACGCAGCCCCCCTTTTCTCCCAGCCGCCGGATCGTCTCGTACTGCGCCTGATAAACCTGCTGGCTGAGGGTATTCCCCACGTAGTTCATGGACGGATAGACATCCATCACGATGGAGTAAAGCAGACTGTTCGTCGGCTTTTCATCGTAGTCCTGCAAAACCTGCTCGCAGATATTGCTCTGCTCCGCGACCGTCTTCAGCAGCTCCTTGTCGTAAAGCTTCAGCCCGAGCTCTGCCGCGATGCGTCTTCCGACCTCATGTCCGCCTGAGCCAAACTGTCTTCCGATGGTGATAATACTGTTTTCTGCCATAACTGCTCACACCTTTCTGTATAGGGATGCGTTGTGACTGATCTAGATACAGTATAGCACTCAGGAAAGCGGTTTATAAGCATGAATCCCACATTTCCCGAAATGAGGCAGATTCCGGTATACATAAAGAGTCTCATCCAGGAGCGGGAGCAGGAGCGCCGCCCCGCTGCCTTCTCCCAGGTGCATCCCAAGGCGGAGCGGCGGGGTAAGCCCCAGCGCCTCCATCAGGATCCGGTCTCCCGGCTCCGTGCCCAGATGCCCCGGTATCAGATAATCTCTCACCGGGCCTGCCAGCCTTACGGCGATATAGGCAGAAAGCGCGGCGATGAGTCCGTCGATGATCGCCGGAATCCCCTCTGCCGCGCTTCCCAGAAACAGCCCGGTCATTCCGGCAATGTCCAGTCCGCCGACCTTCGAAAGAACATCGAGAACGTCCCCCCGGTCCGGACGGTTGACGCGCAGCGCGTCCCGGATCACCTCTGCCTTGTGCCGGACGCCTTCCTTCGTCAGGCCGGCGCCCGGCCCTGCGATTTCCTCCGGCTCTTTGTCAAAGAAAGCGCAGACACAGGCCGCACTCGTTGTCGTGTTGCCGATTCCCATTTCCCCGGGAATCAGGATCTGACATCCCTGCGCCTTCTGCTTTTGCACGATCCGGATTCCCTCTCCGATTGCCTGAAGGGTCTCCTGCCTGCTCATGGCCGGTCCTGTCCGGATGTCGCCGCTCCCTCTCCGGACAGCCCGGTTCAGGACATCGGGGCTGTCGGCCGGCTCATTCAGCCCGATGTCGACTGCAGTCACCTCCGCCTGCCGGAACCGCGCCATCTCACAGACAGTGCTGTCCCCTCTTGCCATGTTTCTCAGTACCTGCGCCGTCACCTCGCTGCCGCACTGACTGACACCCTCCGCGACAACACCGTTGTCAGCGCCCATAATCACGATCACCGCTCTGCTGATGTCCGGCTGCTCCGTCTGCTGGATCGCACCGATCTGCGATACCATGTCCTCCAGGGCCCCAAGTCCGTGAATCGGTTTGCAGAGGCTGTCCCAGCGCTCCCGGCAGCGTCTGCGGAACACCTCCTGCGGAGGGTGAATCCGTCTGATTGTCTCTTCCATCAGCGTAAGGCTGTCCATACAAGTCTCTCCATCTGCTGTCGAATCCGTCTCTCCTTCTTTCACCTGCCGGTTCTGTCAGATGCTTCTGTCTTCCTCTCAGATACAGCAGAAGACCCCCGGTCCGCAGACACTGCACAATGCGCTTGTCAGACAGGCATTGGAGCAAACGTCCCCTGCCGAATCCATCGGTGTCCCGTAGAAATCCCCCATGCCTCTGTACCAGGCTGAACCGCTGTCAAGCTGCTGCTTCAGCTGCTGGTACTGTGCATTGGACGGCTCCATCGAGACCGCCCGGTCCGCCATCTGTCTGGCCGTCACATTGTTGCCGGCTCCTGAGTTGGCCAGCGCGCTCAGGAAATACCACTGTGCGGTGCGGGAGGCCTCCGGAATCGAGTCCAGCGTATTGAGCGCTTCCCGGAAATGCCGGCTCCCGATGTAATTGGAGGCCGCCCGCAGCCGGATGTCTCCCTCATCCTCCTGCCCTGCGGCACGCTGGCCGCCGAAGCCGCCAAATCCGCCGAAGCCGCCAAACGGGCCGTAGCTGCCCGCTGCGCCGCCGAAAGGCCCGCCGCCATAGCCGTAGCCGCCTGTTGAGCCTGTCCCGCCATACCCGAAGCGTCCGCTCTTCTCGTCCTGGATCTGCTTGTAGGCCTGCTGGACCTCCTTGAACCGTTCCTCGGCAGATGCCTTATCCGGATTGTTGATGTTGGCATCCGGGTGGTACTTCCGGCTCAGCTTCCGGTACGCTTTCTTGATCTCATCATCGGAGGCTCCCCGCGGAACCCCCAGCACTTCATACGGATCTCTCATTGAACTTCACCCAGATTCCGGAATACAGAATATTTCGGAGAATCTCCACATTCTTCACAATCGGAAGCCGCTCAAAGCTTCTGCAGCACCTGGCTGCCATGTCGCACAGGACTTCCTTCACAATCTCCTCTGCGTGCTCCGGCTCCGCCGCCTCCAGCGCTGCCAGCAGGTTATAGCTCCCGCTCTTCTGGTCCTTTTCCCTGTCGTCCCAGGCATCCAGGATGTATATAAACTTGCCGAGGTAAAACCCTGTCCCCCTCAGATCCTCCGCCCACAGGTCGTTCCGCGGGGCACAGGCCTCCGCAAGGAAGCGGCCTGTACAGGCGGCTGCCTGGTCGAGCCGCCGCAGAATCTCGTCCTTCTCCTCCGGAACCGGCTCATTCTCCAGCCTGCTGAGATCAGCCACCGCCTTCCGGATTGCCTTCTCCTGCCTTGGCCAGAGGCTTTTCAGCTTCCGGTAGTCCTTCGCATACGCCCGGAGCATCAGACGCGCCGCGGGTTTCCTTTCATCCTTCCAGTCATCCGCCGCCTTCAGGTACCCCAGCAGAACATTCATGTCCGCTGCATACGGGGTGAACCGGCTGACTGTCTCCCGGTGGCGGACGATCGGATGACGAAGACACCGGACAGACCGCTCCGCCTCCTCCGGCTCATAGACTCCATCCAGAAGCAGCGTCAGAAACGTACAGTCGTAGCTCAGCAGCAGCTGCGCCTTCACGCCGAATCGGTGCTGGAGCTCATGACACAGGCCGCAGTAGCAGGCCTGATACGCCTCCAGGTTCTTCACCTTCATCTCCGGCTTGTTCAATGTGATATACCCAAACATTCAGCCCGCCGCCCTTCCGCCTTCCGGTTTTTGATACAAAAGCGGTTCCGCAGCGTCCCCTCTCAGGTACGCTTGCGGAACCTTGTTCTGCACTTCGGACAGGTAATCTCCACCATGCCGTGTCCCTTCGGAATGCGGATCTTCTGTCCGCACTTCGGGCAGCGGTAGATGCGGAAATCCGCCTGTGCGGAGGAATCATGCCCGCTCCGGCTTCCGAATCCTTTGAAAAATGAAACTACCCTGTCCTTCACATCCAGATAGCGCCTGTTTTCCTCTGCTCTCCTCGCGGTATCCTTTGAAAGCATCCGGACGTACACCCACACCAGAAGAAGCCCGGCGATGATCCCGAGAAAGGCCGAGTGCGTGAAGAAATTGATGATGATGACAATCAGCGTCACGACGAGCAGAAAATGAGACAGCTCGTCCTGCCCGTACCGTCCCTCCATAAAGTTCTGAAAGCGCTCCCGCCAGTTTGAGTTTCTCAAAATCTCCCACTCCTTGCAGATCGTATTGCTCCGGTCCGGAAGATTCCCGGGTCCGGGAGTGCATCCGGACCGAAGCGGCTGTAATCACGATAGCACAATTTAATTTATCTGCAAGGCAAATGCGGCAGAATTCACCAAACTTTCACGAAAACGCCGCCACCGACACCGATGGATACCGGCACTGTCAGCCATGCCTCCGGTGCGGGTGCCGGCGCTGTCAGCCATGCCTCCGGTGCGGGTGCCGGCGCTGCCTGCCATGCCTCCGGCGCGGAGCCTGAAGTTACGAGCCGGACTCGGAAAGCACCGGAAACCTGAGTGAGGTTTCAAACGTATAGCCGCAGGCTTTCACGCCGAACTGTCCGCCCATGAGCTCCGTCAGGTTCTTTGCGATGGAAAGTCCCAGGCCCGAGCCCTCCGAGCTGCTCCTTGCCTGGTCGCCCCGTACAAACCGCTCGAGGAGCTCGTCTCCGCTCTTCTCCAGATAGTCGCGGGAGGTATTGGAAAGCAGCACCTGCACATACCCGTCCTCCTGCGTCATCGTGAGGCGGACCTCCGTTCCCTCCTTCGCGTACTTTGCCGTATTGGAAAAGAGGTTGTCCAGAACCCGGTACAGCTGGGAGCCGTCCGCTGAAATCATCTCTGCGCTCTCCGGGAGCGCCATCCGGACCGTCAGCTTTGCATCCTCAAACCGCTCCTCAAATTCACCCTCCGCCATCATCAGCATTGATCTCAGATCAAGCGGCTGCATATCCAGCTCAATATTGCCCGAGCTGATCTTGCTGGCATCGATCAGGTCCGAGATCAGCGACTTGAGGCGCTGGGACTTGTGGTCCAGGACATCGATGTACTCTTTTGCCCGCTCGTCCTTCAGATCCAGCCGTTTCAACAGATCCACATAGTTGATCACGGAAGTCAGCGGTGTCTTCAGATCATGGGACACATTCGTAATCAGCTCCGCCTTCAGGCGCTCATTTTTCACAATGGAGTTGACGGCCTCCTGAAGACCGTCCCCCATCTCGTTGACGGCTCTTGCCATCTCCAGGCTGTCCCCGGTCAGCCCATGCGTGTCGATCCTGTAGTCCAGCCTGCCCTTTGAGATCTCCCTGAGTCCCTGCCGGACGCTGAGCTTGCCGACCTGATCCCGCATCAGGTAGAGAATCAGCCCCATATCCAGCACCAGAACCATGACGATGCCGATGGTGCCGAAAGCGCGCAGGAACAGGAAATTCGCGGCAATAAAGAGGGAGTAGACCATCAGAAGCTTTCCGGATGTCACGCGGGCATTGATCACCTGCTGACTGACACGGACAACTGTGTAGATGACAGAGTTGGTCGCAAATGTCTGATGCCGGCGTCTCCTGATGATGCTGTATAGTCCGCTCACGCCGAGCAGATACTCCGTCACGGCCAGCACAACATACCAGCCTTTCAGGTGATCCGCCGGGAAAAACATGGTTCCCTTCAGGCGCTGCATCACCCAGTACCAGATCATAACCATTCCGAGCAGCATCCCGGCCGCGATTTCCGTCGGAATCCGGTCAAACCAGCCCTCCTGCTCCAGCGTTTCCGAATCCCTCCTGCCAGTCACCATTCCTCCGAGCACCAGAAGCGCCAGCAGGCACAGGGCGGACAGAATACCAAGGACGACAGCGCCGACCGCAACCGGTCTGCGGCTCTGGTACGCCAGATAGTCCTGGTGCAGGGTATCCCCGACCGGATATCCCGGCTCGTAGGCGATGACAATCCGTTCATTTGAGCCCAGGAATACTGTATCGATGAATTTCGATGTTACAGCCTTGTTCAGGGAATGCTCCGTGTCCGCAACCATGATGTTCATCGTCCGGACCCCCTCAAACAGAAACTTCAGATCATCCGACTTCGCGATCAGACTCTTCGCCTCCGAACAGCTTCTCGCATCCAGATTCGTATAGTACGCCTTGGTGGTCGTGTTCTCCGCGAAATAGCGGAGGTTCCCTGGCGCCTTCTGATGCGCCTCCCCCTTCGGGTCACTGTGCTCGGCCGTATAGCTCTGGTACCGTCTGTACAGATCTGCACTTGTCTGGCACAGATCACTGTAGTACTCAGACAGCTTCGTGTACGGACTCCCGGACAGCTTCGCCGTGTCCGCGAGCGTACTGCCTGACACAGGAAGAATCTTCTCCATACCGGATGCAAGGGATGCCAGATTGTCATAGGAAGCATCCGACGGATTTTCCGAGTTGTCCAGCTTCCCGACGATCTCCTCAAGCGCCCCGGTATTCGGATAGAAATTGATCAGGTCCGAGAGCAGGTAGGTCGTATTCTCATTCTGATTGGCCGTATCGCTGACGCCCGCCACATACTGGCGGATATCGATCTTTTTGCTGAGATCCTCCTCGCCGTCGGTCTCGAACAGGGCTTCATTCCTCGTACAGTTGATCTTTGCGCGGACAATCCGCTCCACATCATTCAGGAAGATGGACGTCTCCTCGAACGGTCTCCCCAGCTCTTCCAGGTTGTACGTATTGTCCGTCCAGTAGCCCACCGTCAGCGTGCAGACCGTGATGATCGCAACGCACAGGGCCTGAAGGCAGGCAATTCCCGTCTTCAGGCCCATGCTGTACTGTCTGCTGTTCTGTTTTCTGTCCGCTGCTCTGTTCTTGCTGGTCTTGCCGCTCTTGTTCGCTTTTTTCTTCATGAATCGCATCTTTCTGTTTGTCCGCCCTGCGTCCGCAGCTGTCCGGCGGCGGGCCGCATTCCCGGGAAGTCCCCGCTGCCATCCCGTGCGCTGCCTGTCTTCAGGAATCCAGGTCCTCCACCTTGTAGCCGATTCCCCACATCACCTTCAGGTACTTCGGGTTCTTCGGGTCAATCTCGATCTTCTCCCGGATATGGCGGATATGCACGGTCACCGTATTGTCCGCGCAGAATGCCTCCTCCTTCCAGATCTTCTCGTAGATCTGCTCGATGGAGAACACCTTTCCCTTGTTCTGCAGAAGAAACAGCAGGATGTTGTACTCAATCCGGGTCAGCCGGATCGGCTCGCCGTCCACCGTCACTTCCTTCTTGTTGTCGTCAATCACAAGTCCGCCGGAATGGAAGACATTCTCCTCCTCCGAGGCTGTCTCGGCGATGTTGCCCAGCGCCGTATACCGCCGCATCTGACTCTTGACGCGCGCGACAAGCTCCAGCGGGTTGAACGGCTTTGTGACATAATCGTCCGCCCCGACATTCAGGCCGAGAATCTTGTCTGCATCCTGGGACTTCGCAGACAGCACAATAATCGGAATGCTGGATGTCTTCCGGATCTCCAGGATCGCATGAATTCCGTCCATCTCCGGCATCATCAGGTCAATGATCAGAAGATAAATCTCTTCCTTCTTCATGATCTCCAGCGCCTGTTTTCCGTTGTAAGCCTTCAGCACTCTGTAGCCTTCCTGGCTGAGGTAGATCTCGATCGCATCCGTGATCTCCTTCTCATCGTCACAGACAAGAATGTTGTACATCCCGCACTCCCTTCCATCAGACTATCCTGTGATTATCGTGTCAGAAGTCCGACACTGCGTGTAATCATAACGATATTTTATCAGATCTCCCCGGCACGATCCCTGAAGAAAGGCTTAAGACTTTCTGAATCGTGCCTTTTCCTGCCGGGCCTTCCAGGATTCAAAGCCTGTCATGGTTTTTCACAACCATCTCCTGAACAACCTCCCGGGTCTTTGCGCCGATCCCCTTCAGCTCCTCCCGGGACATACCGGCTGTCTCGATCGGTTTTCCGTATTCGATGATGACATGCCCGCCCTTCACCTTCGGGAAATGATTCTCAAAGAGATCTCTCGTCCCGCAGATGGCCACCGGCACGATCGCGCACTTCGTCTTGGTCGCAATCTTGAATGAGCCCTCATGAAATGGCAGAAGCTCCCGCTCATCATCGCCCGTGTTCCGCTTCCCCTCCGGGAAAATGAACATCGAGACACCCTTCTTCACGGTTCCGATCGCGCGCACAATACTTTCGAGGTTCTGGCGGATGTCATCCTTTACAAGGAACTCGCAGTACAGCCGCTTCATCCAGATCGGAAGGATCGGCACCTTCTCAAAGTCGCTCTTGGCCACGAACGCCGTGATCGGCGGCAGCTGCGGATAAGTCAGAATCACATCAAAGTAGCTCCTGTGGTTCCCGACAAACAGCACCGGTCTGTCCTTCGGAATATTCTCAAGCCCGTAGGTATCCAGCCTGATGCCGCAGGGCAGCTTTACCATCCGGAAGCCAAACTGCACCATCCGGAAGCTTGTCCGGTCGCCGAGCATCGGCCATTTTTTCCTGAGAAGTCCAAGAATTCCCAGATACGGCAGTGTCACAATCAGATAAAGGGCCGCCATCATCAGCGCGCCGACTGCTCTCAGCATCTCATTTCCTCCCGGTGCATCTCCTGCACCCCTCTTTACGGCCCTGCCACCCTGGGCAGTCGTTCATGCATAGTGCCCCATTCCTGCCGCAGGTGCGGGAATGGACTTTCCTCACAGGGACCCGGCCACGCAGGCTCTCCATCTCCATGCAGGTCTGCCCGGCGTCAGTCGTTTTTCAGTATACTAGCTCGCCTGGACGTTCGCAAGAAAAGCCGCAGGACTTCAGTCCCGCGGCTCATCGCACAGATCTATTACTGTTTGTGTTTGTGATGGATTCGTCATCAGAAATACATTCTGGTCTACTCTTCGGTCGTCTGAATGGCTTTCTCGTACTCGGTCAGGATGATGTCCTGCATCTGCTGGCGGGTCTCGGAATTGATCGGATGCGCGATATCCCGGTACTCCCCCTCTGCAGTCTTGCGGGAAGGCATCGCAATAAACAGCCCCTTCTCGCCTTCGATCACCTTGATGTCGTGGACGACAAACTCGCCGTCTATCGTGATCGAAACCACAGCCTTCATCTTGCCCTCTTTGGAGAACCTCCTTACTCTTACATCAGTAATCGTCATACAAATCACCTATCAGACATGCCTTTCTATCCCTACTTTTGATTATAGGACGTAACGTTCATCTGACTCGATGACGATCTTGATACCATCATCTCCGTTATAATAAGTATTGGCGCGAATGGTGTCGCGACTTTCCACGATGCAGTTTTCCAAATGAACATTGTCACCAAGATACACATCGCTCAGCACGATGGAATTCTTGATTACACAGTTTTCTCCTACAAATACATTGCTGAATAAAATCGAATTTTCAACAGCACCATTGATGATCGATCCCGCGGAAATGAGACTGTTTTTCACCTCGCTTCCCGGATTGTACTTCGCCGGCGGAAGATCATCGACTTTCGAATGGACTTCCGGGTATTCCCGGAAGAAGTAATCCCGGACCTCCTTCTTCAGGAAATCCATGTTCGTCCGGAAATAAGATTCTACTGACGCGATGTTGCTCCAGTAGCTGTCAATCTTATACCCGAAGATCTTCCTGACTCCCTTATAACGGATCAGGATGTCACGGACGAAATCAAACCTCCCTTCCTCTGCACTCTTCTCAATCAGCTCGATCAGCTGACGTCTCCGCACCACATAGATCCCGCACGATATCGTATTCGCATCGGAAGCCATCGGCTTTTCCTCAAACTGCTCAATTCTGCAGTTTTCATTCATCCTCAGAACGCCGAACCTGGAAACGTCTTCTCCCGGCGGGAGCTGCTTGCACACGACCGTGATATCCGCCTTCTTGGCGATATGATACTCGAGCACCTTGTTAAAATCAAGCTTATAAACCCCATCCCCTGAGGCAATCACCACATACGGCTCATGGCAGTTTTTCAAAAAATCCAGATTCTGGTAAAGCGCATCCGCCGTTCCTCTGTACCAGAAGCTGTTGTCCGCCGTCACCGTCGGAGGAAAGACAAACAGTCCGCCCTGCTTTCTTCCGAAGTCCCACCACTTGGAGGAGCTCAGATGCTCGTTCAGGGAACGTGAATTATACTGCGTCAGGACCGCTACCTTCTGGATCCTCGAATTGGACATGGAACTGAGTGCAAAGTCGATGCTTCTGAAGCTGCCTGCAATCGGCATCGCCGCGATCGCTCTCTTGTTGGATAACTCCCTCATGCGGTAGCTGTTGCCGCCCGCAAGGATCATACCTACCGCTCTCATGACACAACACCTGCCTTATCCAGAATCCCGCCGCTGGCGAGCTGCCCGTCCGGGTAATCCTCCGGAACTGTCCTGCCGGTTACAGCAGTATTGCGCCCGATGCGCACATTCGGGGGAATCTCCGTGTCCTCCCCGACAACTGCAAGGCCGTACCCGTAGATCTTCGGCTTCACACGGTTCGGTACCGCATCTCCGCAGCCTATGACCGCTCCCTGCCCGATATGGGCATTCTCCGCAACGATCGCCTTGTCCAGAACCGCTCCGTCTTCGATCACCGCACCATGCATCACAATGGAGTCGCGGATCTTTGCCCCGCGTCCGATCATGACACCATTGCCGATGACGGAATTGGTCACCTCTCCGCTGACCTCTGTCCCGTTCCCGATCAGGCACCGGTACAGCCGCGCGTCCGGAGAGATGTACTGCGGCGGAATGATGTCATTCTTTGTATAAATCTTCCAGAACTCCTCGTACAGATTGAATTCCGGCACGATATCGATCAACTCCATGTTGGCTTCCCAGTACGAGCCGAGTGTCCCGACATCCTTCCAGTAGCCATTGAATTCATACGCGCACAGGTTCCGGCCGCTGTTGAAGCAGTACGGAATGACATGCTTGCCAAAATCGCAGTTCTCCTGCTCGGACAGCGCCACCAGCGCATCCCTCAGGGCCGGCCAGCTGAAGATATAGATGCCCATCGATGCCAGATTGCTCTTCGGATGCTCCGGCTTCTCCTGAAATTCCTGAATTTTGCCCTTTCCGTCTGTGATTACGATTCCAAACCGGGAGGCGTCCTCCTGCGGAACCGGCATGACGGCAACTGTCACATCCGCGTGATGCGATTTATGATAGTCGAGCATCACCTCATAATCCATCTTGTAGATGTGGTCGCCGGATAAGATCAGCACATAGTCCGGATGGTACTGCTCCATGTAAGCCAGGTTCTGGTAAATCGCATTCGCAGTCCCTGTATACCACTCCGTCTTCTCCGCTTTCTCATACGGCGGAAGAATCGTGACGCCACCCTCATTGCGGTCCAGATCCCATGGAATGCCGATGCCAATATGAGTATTGAGTCTGAGAGGCTGATACTGTGTCAGGACACCGACTGTGTCGATTCCCGAATTGATGCAGTTGCTGAGCGGAAAATCAATGATCCGGTACTTTCCTCCGAACGTAACCGCCGGCTTTGCAACCTTCGCCGTCAGTACGCCGAGGCGTGACCCCTGACCGCCCGCAAGAAGCATTGCGATCATCTCTTTTTTCATCACGCTGTCACCCCTACCCCCTGTCATTTATTTGTGAGATGACAATATTATACCACAATCGGTTTTGGCATGTGAACATTTTTCACAAATTCGGAAAGCATACCGCGTTTTTTTTGTTCTTATTGTTCAGTTATTTCATAAAAATTACACGCATGCAAACAATTACATTGTAAATGCATATAAAAGCAGCGATTCTCTCTCCATTTCCCCGGTCAGATGTCTTCACACATCTGCATACGGCTCCTTGGCAACATCTGTTCTCTTATACTGCTTGTCCAGATACAAAAGTCTGTCCGCCATGTTAAACATATGATCAAAATCAACCTGTTCCGTGATGCGGAAGAAGTAGATACCGATCGATGCCTCCACATAGTATGGTTTCTCGCTTACATCATTGAACGCGTCAAATGCTTTCCGGATCCTGTGCCGTATGGACTGCTCCGCCTCCTTTTCACTGCTTTCCGAGATTGCCCTGTCATTGATGAGAAGCGCCATGAACTCATCGCCGCCGTAACGGCCGATGATATCCTCTCCACGCAGAACAGACCGCAGAATCCTGGCAAAACTGCTGATGGCATAGTCCCCGGCATTGTGTCCGTAGCGGTCATTGATCTGCTTCAGGTTATTGATATCCATGAAAAGCAGGATCCCTTCACACCCCTGATTGTGGGACATCGCCTTCTTCATGCTCTCGAGCATACCGCGGCGGTTATAGACCATTGTCAGAGAATCGTAGTTCGTGATCCGTTCCAGAATCCGGTTCTTCTCCGATATGGTATTGATGGCACTCTGCAGCTGTCTCTCCAGCTCATAGTGCTGTCGCTGCAGCTGCACCACCTTTAAAGCACTTCCAATCTGGTGGCTTGCCAGATAAGCTTCGACAAAATTGCTGCTGCCGACATCACAGAGCAGAAGGCCGAACTGCTCCCCCTCACTCTGAAGCACAAAGAGCATCCGTGCTGCCGCAGGAGCGTCCTCAGGGTATAGCTCTCCGAGCAGACTGTCCAGCTCCCTGTACTGAAGATGCTGCGGATCAGCCGGATACTCGTGTTTCCCACCCACAAGCTTCAGGGCAATCGCTGCCTTCTTCCCCGTCTGGAATACTCCGTCCTCCCGATAAACCGGAACCGGCTCCGGGAACAGAAGAATGACGGCATTCGAAAGATTCATTCTGACAAGTGTCTGTGCAATCTGCCCCAGCATGCCCTTGTTAAAATCGGTATTGTACGCGATCACGTCGGTAAGCGCCGGTGCCTCCAGCGCGCTTTTCCCGACATCAACAACCTCCGCCCTGCTGTTTCGCTCATTAAACCGCATGAAATAAGTGACGGCACGGTACCGCCCCTGCTGATAAGCCAGTTTCCGCTCCACATTCCCAATGCTCTCGCCAAGGATCTCCGCAGCACATCCATACACGGAAAGGAACAGGTTGGCAGACATATGGAGACGGTTCAACTTTCTGGAAATGTTCTCAATATGCCCAAAGACCTCCTCATCCAGGTCTTCTCCCTCCGCCAGCCTCCACTCTGCGAAAAGGATGGCCTCCACATCTTCAAAAATCGGTGTCTCCGTCTTTTCAGACGGAGCCCGCTTGTGCGAGAAGTCACAGATTGCTCTCGCAATCTTCGGAAGGCTCGCCTCTGTCATTGGGAACAATCGACGGATGGCTTCATCAAAATCAGACATTCCGGGCCGGCAGCCGCAGGACTGGCGGATCACAAGTCTGCTCGGGATATAGAATGTCTGCTGCGGCAGGCCCTCGAGCAGCCGGATCGCCTCATGCACACCCTCATACCCGAGAGAATAGATTCCCGTCTCCACTGTCGTAATCGGATGGCTGACCCGCATGCTCTTCTCGATATTGTCGACCCCGGTCACGGCGATGTCCACTCCCGGCTCATATCCCATCTTGCGCAGAACATCGCAGGCACTGATCGCGACAAAATCATTGCTGCAGAAGACCGCCTGCAGATCCGGATGCCGCCGCACCAGATTTCGGACCAGCTCACCCGAATCCGGCATAAAGGTTCCTGTCTCAACATAGTCTTCCCCGCAGGGCAGGCCATACTTCTCCATCATCCCTTTGTAAATCTGAAAACGCAGATCCGCATCCGGAGATCCGACCGGTCCGCGGATACACCCGATCCGCGTGTACCCATGATGCAGAATCAAATGCTCCATCATGCCGCGGATTGTCTCCCCCTGGTCTGTCCTCAGGCAGCGGAATCCCGGCAGTTTGGTCTCCAGGATAATGCACGGTTTTTGCTCGATTTCGCCCAGCAGGCGTTCGAAATCCCCCGGCTTATTACACTGTTTGATTCCATCATACGCGATGACAACCGCATCCAGCCCCATCCGCGTACTGTAGGAATACACGACATTGCGGTTGTACCGGATGGCGTAGGCTTCAGACTCATCTTCCCGGTCATTCACCATGAGCGCGTTTGAAAATATATAAATGTCAGACTGGCTGTCTTCCGCTGCTCTCAGCGCTCCGTGCAGAAGCTCTGCGATATAATCGGAAACAACCTGGTTGATCAGAAGGCCAACCCTCTTCCGTTGCATGCTGATCTTCCTCCCTGCTGCGGCCCTGTTCCCCGCAGCCATGTTCCGCTGCAATTATAATAATTGATTATATCACTTTGTCATCCTCTGTGGAGAAAATTACGAAAATTACCTTTATTTACTCTGTATTTTGTCTCTTTTTGACAATGGCGTTCTCCTATTTCCAAACCACGGACAATAGCGTATACTGTGGATGCATCATTCAAACGTAAGGAAGGAGTTTCACAATCGTGTATCAGATTGATTTCATTCATCCCTGCCATGTCCATTTTATCGGGATCGGCGGGATTTCCATGAGCGGACTGGCGTCCGTTCTTGTCAAAGAAGGATTCACCGTCACCGGTTCGGATGCGAAGAAGTCCAGGATGACGGAGGCGCTTGAGGCCAAAGGAATCCGGATTGACTATCCCCAGAAGGCTGAGAATATCCGCCCAGAGGCTGACGTCATCGTCTACACTGCTGCCATCCATCCGGACAATCCCGAGTTCTCAGAGGCGGTACGCCTCCGCAAGCCGATGCTCACCCGGGCGCAGCTGCTCGGCCAGATTATGGCGAACTACGACAATTCCATTGCCATATCCGGAACACATGGCAAGACAACCACGACCTCCATGCTCTCCTGCATTCAGCTGCAGGCCGCCATGGATCCGACCATTTCCGTCGGGGGAATCCTGAAGGAGATCGGCGGGAATATCCGCGTCGGCGATTCTGATAACTTCATCACGGAAGCCTGCGAGTACACAAACAGCTTCCTGAGCCTCTATCCGAAAATCGGACTGATTCTGAACATCGATGCGGACCACCTGGACTTTTTCAAGGATCTGGATGACATCCGCCATTCTTTTCACCGTTTCGCGCGCAATATCAAGCAGGGCGGAACGCTTGTCATCAGCGGCGCCATCCCGAATCTTGCGGAGATCACAGAGGGCATCAGCGCCGGCGTGGTCACCTATGGCACAGAGGGTTCCGACTACTATCCGGTGAACATTACCTACGATGAGCGCGGCATCGGCTCCTTCGACGTCAGCCATCACGGGAAAAATCTCGGCCATTTCTGCCTCGAGATCCCGGGAGAGCACAACATACAGAACGCCACGGCAGCCATCGCCGTCTCTGACCTGCTCGGCATCTCCATGGAGGATGTCCGGGAGGGTCTTCTTTCCTTCGGCGGAGCAGACCGCCGGTTCCAGATCAAGGGCGAGTGGAAGCACGCGACCATCATTGATGACTACGCGCATCACCCGACGGAAATCCGCGCAACGCTGAAGGCAGCGGAAAACTATCCGCACCGTAAGATCTGGTGCGTCTTCCAGCCTCATACCTATACCCGGACAAAAGCGCTCATGAACGACTTCGCGGACGCGCTGTCGATGGCGGATACGGTTGTGCTGGCAGATATCTTCGCCGCCCGTGAGAAGGACAACCTGGGGATCAGCTCCGACACGCTCCGGCAGAACATCGCAAATCTCGGAACAGACGCTTACTATTTCCCGTCCTTCCACCAGATTGAAGACTTTCTTGCTGAAAGCGTTCAGCCCGGAGACCTGGTCATCACGATGGGTGCCGGCGATGTCGTGAAGGTCGGAGAGGAACTGCTGGCTGGCTGGCAGTAAGTAAGGATGCCGCCCCACACAACATGATCCATTGTCACCCCTGCGTTTCCGCAGGGGTGTTCTTTTTGCAGCTGCCGCCTGCATGCCGGACGGGCAGGATCAGGCGGCTGCGGACGGTGTGGATTTTTCTGCGGATAAAGTGGGGATAAGTCGCCGCCTTCCCGGCGGCTGTCTTCCTGTTTCCTGTGTTATACTGTTCGTCACAGAGAATACCAGAATCAGATTCTGAAGGGAGTTTTTGATCCATGATCGTAACCAGTCCGTCCGATAACGGCGTCACGCTGATTGATAATTCGTTCATCGACCACTATATGGCAGACGCCAATGGGGAATTTGTCAAAATATACCTGTATCTTGTCCGCTGCGCCTGCCCGGGCCGTGATGTCTCGGTCCCAGGTATCGCAGATTTCTTCGAGCAGACCGAGGGAGATGTCCGGCGGGCGCTGAACTATTGGAAAGCCCAGGGGCTGGTGGATCTGGTGCTGGATGCCTCCGGCCAGATCTCCCAGATTGTTCTGCGGTCATGCAGCTGCGCCCCGGCAGGCGCAGCTTTTCAGACAAAAGGTGCAGCCGTCCGCGTTACCGCCGCTTCTGTGTCTTCTGAGACCACTCTGCCGCAGTCCGGCACCCGGAGTCAGGCAGAGGATGGGCTCCCGCAGACGCAGCAAAATCCTGTAACCGGTCCTTTCGGGCAGGCTTCCGCCGGTGTGTCCGCCTGTGGTCATGACACCGATGCGCAGCCGTCCGAAGAATCCTCCGGAACACCTCCAGCCGAGGAGGTCCCCCAGCAGAAGCAGAGCCGCCAGCTCAGGCGTACCGAGCTCGGAAAGCTGTACTACGTTGCCGAGATCTATTTCCAGCGGAATCTCTCGTCCGCGGAGCTGAGCATGCTCGACTATTTCGTAAACGATCTGAATATGTCCGCAGATCTGGTCGAGTATCTGCTCGAATACTGTATCGGCAAGGGACACACAAGCGTGCGGTACATAGAGACAGTTGCGCAGAACTGGATTGCGAAGAACATCACGACTGTCCAGCAGGCGAAGGACGAGTCACGCAGCTTCGGCGGCGACTATACCGTGATCCTGCGCGAGCTTGGGCTGACCCGGAAACCGGCTCCCGCGGAAACTGTCCTGATGGACAAATGGCTGTCGGAATATGCATTTTCACTCGATCTCATCAAGGAGGCCTGCCGGCGGACAGTGCTCCAGGCCTCCTCCCCCAGCCTGAGCTATACAGACAGCATCCTGACGCGCTGGCACAATGCTTCGGTCCGGTCACTGAGGGATGTTGCCCTGCTGGATGCCGACCACGAGGCCTCCAAGTCTGATCAGAAGAATGCGGAAAAGCCGAAAAACGGGCAGCGACGGACAGGCCAGTCCAAAAGCCGGCTGCAGACAGGCGGGCATTTCAGCAGCTATGGCCATGAGGACCTGGACTGGAACGCAATCGGGCTGCAGATCATGAAGAATCAGAAACAGGAGTCTTGAGAATAATATGAGTCTCACCAGATCACAGTACGATGCTGTCATGCGTCTGTATGACAGAAGACAGATTGAAGACCACCGCATCATGGAGGAGCGCCGGCGCAAGGCCTATGCGGCCATTCCGGAGCTTGCATCGATTGATGCAGGCGTCGCGGATGCTGCCGTAAGGCGGCTGCGCGGACTCTTCGGGCTGGATCCACAGAAGTGCGGGGATACCGGTTTCCAGAAGATGCCGGCTGCTGCTTCACAACAAAAATCCCGTCAGGGCGGCGAAGCCGCTCCGGCAGCCATGTCCCCGGAGGCTCAGAAGCGGTCGCTCCTGAGCCAGTACGGTTTTCCAGAGGACTATCTGGATCCGGTCTGGCAGTGTCCGGACTGCCACGACACCGGCTTCGTCGGGCAGAAGCAGTGCCACTGCTTCCGTCAGGCAGTTGTGAATCTTTTCTACACGCAGTCTGGTCTGGCGGATGTCCTTCAAAGAGAAAACTTTGAGACGTTTTCCCTGGACTGGTATCCGGAGGATCTGATCAGCCCGGCGACGGGCATGTCCTCCCGCAAGTCGATGGAACATGTCCTGAGCGTGTGCCAGGATTTTGCCATGCGGTACGATTCGCAGCAGCGGCCCTACCTGCTTCTGTACGGCGAGTCCGGCAGGGGAAAGACCTTTCTCTCCCACTGCATCGCCAGAGAGCTGATGAACAGTGCCCACTCCGTGATGTACTACTCGGCGAAGGAGCTCTTCGACCGCCTGGCCGATCTCCGCTTCCGCTCCGGAGCTGCTGACCGCCAGGGTGCGGCCGACTCCGTCTCCTCATTTGATCCGGAGTACCTTCTGACAAGTGACCTTCTGATCATCGACGACCTCGGGACCGAACTGCCGAACGATTTCACCAAGAGTGAATTCTTCGGAATGCTGAACGGAAGGCTCAGTGCAGGGAAGGGCATCATCATTTCGACGAACCTCTCTCCGCAGGAGCTGTCGGATATCTATTCCCCGCGCATCATGTCACGGATTCTGGAGAATTTTCAGCTGCTGAACCTCTTCGGAAGGGATATCCGGATTCAGAAACGGATGGCAGACAGTCTGCGACACACTTGACCATTTCCCCCTTCATGGTAAAATGTACGCGGCATGGGAACTGCACCGTGATGAACTGCCTGGCGGACGGTCCGGATGGCAGTCCGTATGAGATATCCGGACGGTCTCGTGCTGTACAAGTGTGCAGCAGCATACCGGCGCATTAGAAATTCGTATAGAGGAGAATACTATGACTACAGCCGCAAAGCGAAATCGTGAATCTCTTCCGGTCGGCGACCTCGGGATCATTGCTCTGCAGTCGAGCAAAGAGCTCGGCAGCAAGGTGAACGATTACATCGTAGAATGGAGGTCCGAGCGGGATCACCGGCACAAGGCCCTCCCGCAGCTTGAAGGATATGCCCGGGACAACTACCTGATCCGCACGGAGAATCCGAGATTCGGAAGCGGGGAAGGCAAGGGAATCATCTACGACTCTATCCGCGGTGAAGATCTGTATATTCTGATCGATGTCTGCAATTACAGCCTCACCTACAAGATGCGCGGCAAAACGAACCACATGTCCCCGGACGATCATTTTCTGGATCTGGAACGGATGATTTCAGCCATCGGCGGCAAGGCCAGACGGATCAACATCATCATGCCGTACCTGTATGAAAGCCGCCAGACCGGCAGAAACGGACGTGAGTCGCTGGACTGTGCGCAGGCACTGAAGGATCTGGTCCATATGGGCGTCGAAAATATCATTACCTTCGATGCACACGAGCCGAGAATCCAGAACGCGATTCCGCTCTCCGGCTTCGAGAACTTCCGGCCGATCTACCAGTTTATCAAGGGACTGTACCGCGCGTGCCCGACATTTGACGTTTCTCCGGACAGACTGCTGATTGTCAGCCCGGACGAGGGAGGCGCTTCACGCGCCATCTATATGGCCAACGTGCTCGGCGTCGATATGGGCATGTTTTACAAGAGAAGGGATTATACCACCACCGTAAACGGGCAGCATCCGATCGTTGCGCACGAATTCCTCGGTGCGGACGTGGCCGGCAAGGATGTCGTCATCATCGATGACATGATCTCCTCCGGCGAAGGCGCCATTGAGATTGCAAAGCAGCTGAAAAAGCGCAAGGCAGAACGGATCTTCATCTGTGCAACCTTCGGGCTGTTTACAGACGGGCTGGAGAAGTTCGATAAAGCCTACAAGAAGGGGCTGTTCAACGCCATCCTGACAACAAACCTGACCTATCAGAAGCCGGGCCTTCTGGAGCGGGAATGGTACCAGAGCTGCGACCTTTCCAAGTTCATCGCGCTGATCATCGATACCCTGAACCACGACGGTTCCCTCAGCGAGCTGCTGAACCCGGTGGACCGGATCAACAAATTCCTCGCCAAGAAGGGCGTGGTGAGAGCCGCAGACGCGGAAACCAGGGTCTGACCGCCATGTGCTCCCGACTGCAGGAAGCATATCCTGTCATCGCCTGATCCCCGACGTAGAAATTTTGAAGAAGAAAAAGCGGGCTGTCCGCTGCGGAAGAATTTCCGCAGAAGGCTGCCCGCTTATAATTTGCTGACGATCGGTTTTCTGTGGATGCGGGATGCGCCGCTTTCAGTGATGGAACAGCCGGATACCTGTGAAGACCATCGCCATATCATACTTGTCACAGCACTCGATGACAGCGTCATCCCGGATCGATCCGCCCGGCTCCGCCACATACTTCACGCCGCTTCTGTGCGCCCGCTCGATGTTGTCGGAGAACGGGAAGAACGCATCTGATCCCAGCGTGACATCCTTGAGCTGATTCAGCCACTCTCTCTTTTCCTTCGCTGTCAGCGGCTCCGGTTTTCTTGTGAAAACCCGCTCCCAGGCACCGTCCTCGAGCACATCCTCCGGCCACTCTCCCATGTAGACATCGATCGCATTGTCGCGGTCCGCACGGTGCACGTCAGCGCGGAAGGGCAGGTTCAGCACCTTCGGAGACTGTCTCAGCCACCAGTTGTCCGCCTTCGAGCCCGCCAGACGGGTGCAGTGGATTCTAGACTGCTGCCCGGCCCCGATTCCGATCGCCTGCCCGTCCTTGACGTAGCAAACAGAGTTGGACTGCGTATACTTCAGAGTGATCAGGGAGATCTTGATATCCCGGACCGCCTCCGGTGTCAGCTCCTTATTCTTTGTCACAATATTCGAGAGAAATGCATCATCAATGACCAGGTTCTGTCTGCCCTGCTCGAAGGTCACCCCGAACACCTGCTTGTGTTCGATGGCTGCCGGCTGGTAGGAGGGATCGATCTGAATGACAACATAGTTGCCCTTCTTCTTTCCCTTCAGGATCTCCAGCGCCTTCTCCGTATATCCCGGCGCGATGACGCCGTCTGACACCTCCCTGTGGATAACGGAAGCGGTATCCTCGTCGCAGATGTCCGAGAGAGAGATGAAATCCCCGAACGAGCTCATTCTGTCCGCACCTCTCGCCCGGACATAGGCGCAGGCAAGCGGGGACAGGTCTTCCTTCATGTCGTCCACCCAGTAGATTTTCCGGAGCGTCTCCGTCAGCGGAAGGCCGACGGCCGCTCCTGCCGGAGAAACGTGCTTAAAAGAAGTGGCTGCCGGAAGGCCGGTCTCGCGCTTCAGCTCGCTGACGAGCTGCCAGCCGTTAAGCGCATCCAGGAAATTAATGTATCCCGGGCGTCCGTTCAGAACGGTCACCGGAAGCTCAGATCCATCCTCCATGAAGATTCTGGCCGGCTTCTGATTCGGGTTACATCCATACTTCAGCTGAATTTCATTCATACTGCGCCTCCCTGGTTTTTGTTGACAATTCTCGATTCGTATCGTCCTGTTTCAATGTTGATGTAACGGACAAACAGAGACACCTTGTTCTCCGCGTTCAGGTTTTTCCAGATCAGATCCGTAAAAGCATCAATATCTCCAGAAATTCCGACCTTCGTCGGTTCTCCCTCAAAGCTCGGGAGCGGATTGCCATCCGAAATATATGTGTGAATAAAATGCCCGACACCCGCCTTCGGATGTTCATAGTCGAATGTGAACCGCTCGCAGGAGGACGGATCCCCGTCCGCGCTCTTCAGGATGGACATCCTGTATTCAAAAGTGCCTTCCCGCACACTCAGCAGTGCGGATATCCGCGGGGTATAATTCGGACCATCCGGCTCAAACTCGCGGCATCTGAGCGACTGGCCAAAGGTCTGCCCTTTCTGAAGTCCCTCCCACACCGTGTCGGTCTGATCTCCATTTGTCACGATGGTGTTGGTCCCAAGCACTCTGACCGGCGCATAGATGATCAGGCTCGGGTCTTCCATCTTCGACGGATCAAAGGCCTGCGTCCGGATCCCCTCTCCATCCTGAACAAATATGCGGTTACGGCTGTTTGCGCTTCTGCCCATGATGAAATACGCTGCGACGGCGCTTTTTCCATCCTCGGAAACCCCGACAACGATCCCGCGCCCCGGATACGGATTTCCTGAAAGTTCTGCGGCAAGTGATCTCAGTTCCATGCAAGCCTCCTGTCCCTGTTCACTGTTCGATGTGCCTGTCCGGCATCTTTCCAATTCCAGACCGGCATCTTCTGCCGGCACGGTTAGAATAAGAAGAAACAATCCGGCTGTCAAGCTGACAGTTTTTTCGGCTGGCGCCGGACCCGTTTTTGACCTGCGGCATGGGATTCCGGCAGCTCTCTGCCGGCTTCACAGGGCTTCAAGCTTCCCGGCCAGCAGCTTTTCCCGCCTTTACAGGGCTCCAAGCTTTCCGGCCAGCAGCTTCTCCCGACTCTGGCAGGTAAAGAGAAGTGTCTGTCTGCCGCTTCCCGCCAGGAACGCCAGCGCGTCCTTCAGACGCTCGTCATCGTACATGGCGAAGGGCTCATCCAGCAGAAGCGGCAGATTCTTTCCTCCTGACAAAAGCTCCCCTGCCGCAATGCGCAGCGCAAAGTAGATTTGGTTCATCGTCCCGAAGCTCACCTGGGAGATCTTCAGCAGCCGGTCCGGAGTATTGATATTGACATCCATTCGTTCATCCAGAGAAATGCTGCTGTACCTGCCCCCTGTCATCTGAACGAGCAGCGCGGATACCCTCCGCGAAAATTCTTCTCCCGTCTCCCGATAAATCGCACCGGACAGGCGCTGGATCCGTTCAATTGCCAGGCTCAGCGCATCCAGATCCACGTCCTGCTTCCGAAGGCTGTCCTTCTCCCCGGACAGCTTCCCGAAGGCTTCATCAAGCTGAGACAGCTTCTGCTGCTTTTCCGTCAGTTCCCGCTCCAGCGCATCGTTCCGCCCAAAGACCGCCGCCTCCCTCAGCGCTGCAGTCTCCTGTCCCTGCGCACCGTGCTGACCGAAAGCCGCCGCCATCCCCTGTGCTGCAGTCCCCTGCCCCTGCGCACCGTGCTGACCGGAAGCCGGCTGCTGTTCAGGCCCCACTGGCTGTTCAGCCCGTCTCTGCCGTTCATCTGCCATAATCCTGGCAACATCTGCCGCCGTCTCCTGCCGGGACCGCTTTTCCTCCTCTCGCATGACATCCTCGCGTCTGCGGTCAAGACGGCGCATCCGCGCCTCCAGCTCCGGATCAGCAGAATGATCCCTGTAGCCAAGCAGACGATTCAGAACCGTGTACCGTTTCACTGACCGCTCAGCCTCCCGCAGCCTGCGCCGGCTCCGTCCACTCTGAGGCTCCTCCTTCCGGATCCTGAGCGCTGCGAGAAGTCCCAGGACCGCAAAGATACCGGCAAGGACAAACAGCAGAATGCGGAGAAGGCCACTCTGTGCAAACACGCTGCACAGTACCGCCATCACAGCTGCCGCCGCGAGGAGAACCGGCAGCACCGGCGGAACCTGCTCCAGAACCCTGTCCGGCTCCCTGTCTGCTGACTGCGCGGCTGCGCTGTCCTGCCCCCAGCCTGTGTCTGGCTGGCCGTCTGCTGACTGCGCGGCTGCGCTGCGCTGCCCCCAGCCTGTGTCCGGCACTCTGCCTGCTGTCTGCACGGATGACGGCTGTCCGCCTGCATGACCTTCCTGCCGGTTATCTGTCTCAGACGCGGCAGGCTGTCCGAATCCAGTCTGGAGTCTCCTCTCAAAGGTGACCGGGCGTTCCTGCTGGCTTTCCCTGAGCCGAGCCTGCAGGCGCCCGATTTCCGAGCGCACAAACTCAGCCTCCTGCCGGTTATCAGCCACGAGCTCCGAAATCTTGTCAAGCTTCTGCTTTCTCTCCGCCTGAAGCTCCCGGTGTCTCTTTTTCAGCTGGTCAACCGCCGCCGTGACATCTGTCTGCGTGCCGCCCGACTGCTCCACACGAACCAGATAATCCCGGAGGTGCTCGCCCAGCCGGCTGTCAGTCTGGGCCTGGGCCTGCCGGATATAGAACGTATTCAGAAAATCCCCCTCACTCAGGCCGCCCGTCAGCTCTGTGAGAAACGCCTCCGGGTTCTCAAGCTCCCGGCCCTCTGTCTCACAGACAACACAAAGGCTTTCATCCTTCTTCAGAAAATTCCGCTCGATCCGGTAGATGGAATCCCCCTCGTGCACCTTCATCACACCTGCAAAATAGTCCGGATTGTCCCATGGCTGCCGAAGCTGATATTCATCGATATTCTTCGATCTTGTTTTCTGAATTCCGTACAGCATTGCACAGATAAACGAAAGAATCGTACTCTTCCCGGATTCATTTCCGCCCTCTATAATGTTGAGTCCCGCATGAAATGAAATCCGCATATCCGAGAACTTCCCGTAATGCTTCAGCCAGCATTCAAGAATCTGCATTCCGTCCTCCTCCTGCATCGCCCCGCGCATTTTTCTGCTGCCTGCCGCGCCATTGCTCTGCCTGATCATTCCACCGTCTGTCCCAGCCATGCCACGATCCTCCCTGGCAGCGTTATTGCTCTGCCCGGCAGGGGTCGTGCTTCCTGGTCGCCTGAGGCGTACCTGCAGGGCTGGTTACTGCTCTGCCCGGCAGGGGACATGTCGGTATCCTCAGTTTCTCCCGGCAAGCAGCGCTTCCAGCCCGGCCATCAGGGCCTTTCGCTGCACATCCGACAGCCCCGCCAGAAGTCTCTGGTCATTGGATGCGTCCGTCTGGCCGGACGAAATACCAGTGACACCTGACTGGCGTTCTGCCGCGTATTTCCGCTGCGCGTCCTGCTCGAAGCTTTCAATGTAGCGGCCGATCAGCTGCCCCTTGTATGTCTGACGGAGCATTTCCAGATGCAGCGCCGGCGCTGTCTGGTCGCTGACGCTCAGAATCATCCCGCAGCCGGCAATCAGCTCTGTGTCAAAATGAACCCCGATCCTGCGCTGTCCCCTGAGCACGATCTTGTAGATATTGTCACTGCCGCGTTTTCTGATCGCAGATGCGACCTCGTCCCGGAGCGAAAGCGCTGTGTCTTCCTCATTCACCGAAACCGTCATCGTGACATACTCCCGCTTCGCCTTCTCCACGAACTGAAGATGGACAGAATGCCCGCGTGTCTCCCCGACGATATAGCCATGCGGTCCTTCATCGCCCGCATCAATTGGCGAAAGCGCCCCGCTGTAGGCAGCCCTGTCCTTCAGAAGGACCTGTGGCTTGTGGATATGCCCCAGTGCGATATAGTCAAATCCGGATCGCTCCATCTCCTCCGTCCGATACGGAATGTGAAGTGCGTCACCTCCATGCGCAAGCAGGATATGAAAGGCATCATTCTCATCTGGCATAAGCCCGTCGTAGAGCGGCTTTTCAATCTGGGGACGGTCATACGAAAAACCGTACACCTCGCAGCCAAACTGCGTGAACGTAATACACTCGCAGCCATCAGAACCAAGCACAGCGACATTCTCAGGGAAATGAAACCGCCGCCACGCACTTTCCTTTGTCATGCAGTCATGATTCCCGGCAATCAGCGCAAAGCATACGCCCGGGCAGGACGAGAACAGGTAACTGACCTCCCGGAGCATCTGCTCATCCGGCGGGTTGTGAAACAGGTCCCCGGCAATCAGCACCAGGTCTGCATGCATATCTGCTGCGTCATGAACAGATTCCTGAAACGTCTCCCAGATCTCCCGGCGCCTCTGGCTGCCCCACTCCGTCTTTCCATCCGGGGTGCAGCCCAGATGCACATCCGCCATATGAATAAAGCGCATACAGATCTGCCTCCTTTTTATTGACTTGCAGAGTTTTATTTCATAGCATATGGATAAGACTTCATCATCATACCAGACATAGTGGAAAGGTGGAATCACTGACATGACTCATGCAGATATTTTAAGAAAAGTCGACCACACACTTCTCAAGCAGACTGCCACATGGGATCAGATCAGATCGCTCTGCGACGATGCGATCCGCTATCAGACGGCCTCCGTCTGCATCCCGCCCTGTTATGTGAGACAGGCAAAGGAGTATGTCAGAGACCAGATGCGCATCTGTACGGTGATCGGCTTCCCCAACGGGAATACAACCACTACAGTGAAAGCATTCGAGACAAAGGAGGCGCTTGACAACGGTGCGGATGAGATCGATATGGTGATCAACATCGGCGCGCTGAAGGAAAGCAATGATTCATACATCCAAAATGAAATCCGGATTCTGAAGGAAATCTGCGGCAGCCACATCCTGAAGGTTATCATCGAGACCTGTTTGCTTACAGAAGAGGAAAAAATACGGATGTGCAGGATCGTAACGCAGGCCGGAGCAGACTTCATCAAAACCTCGACCGGATTTTCGACGGCCGGCGCCACCTTTGATGATGTCAGATTGTTTGCGCAGCACATTGGAGGGCAGGTGCGCATCAAGGCGGCCGGCGGAATCTCCTCATTTGATGACGCGGAGACCTTCATCCGGCTCGGCGCAGACAGACTCGGAACCAGCCGGCTGGTGAAGCTTGCAAAGGAAGAACAGGAAGCCTGACCCCCCTGGTTCCATTCATCATCCTGCTTGGCAGCTATCTGGCGTGATGCTATACTGTGTTTGTTTATGGCAGCCATGGCTAGTGTGACGGGAGGAATCCCTTCCGGCCGGGCGCCGCAATCCGTATCCGTTCGCTATCTGCAGAGGGAGGAAGATTATCATGAGTCTTATGAAGGAATTCAGAGAGTTCATATCGCGCGGAAACGTCGTCGATATGGCTGTCGGTGTCATCGTCGGCGGCGCATTCAGCACCATCGTCAATTCGCTGGTCAACGACATCATCATGCCGGTCATATCGATTGCAACTGGAAAGATCGACTTTTCCAGTATGTTCATCGCATTGAACGGTGAACACTACGCAAGTCTGAACGCTGCGAAGGATGCCGGTGCCGCTGTGTTTGCCTACGGCAGCTTCATCCAGAATGTCATCCAGTTCCTGCTGATTGCCTTTGTCCTGTTCATGGTCATCAAGGGAATCAACAAGGCTCACGATACCTTCGAGAAACCGAAGCCGGCAGAGGCTCCAACCACGAAGATCTGTCCGTTCTGCAAGAGTGAGATTCCGGTAGATGCAACCAGATGCCCGCACTGCACCTCAGAGCTTCCGAAGGAATCCTGAATATTAATCCCGAATATAGAAGCGGCGGTCAGTCCACAGGACCTGAAATATCCAGGTCCCGGACTGACCGCCGTTTTTTATTTCACGTTCCTACTTCAATTTGATCAGTTTTCCGCTGCAGGGTACTCATTGCACAGCAGCCGATACGGAGGTTCATCCTCGTCGATGGCCGGGAATCTTCCGACACGTTTGTCATAGAAGAAATTGTCGTGCTCATCGTCATTGCACTGGGAAACTTCCCCGATCAGGATATTGCCCGTTCCCGGTACACCATGAAATTCATGATACAGGTGCGGGTAGATCGTGATCGACTGTCCCGGCTTCAGCAGGACAGACGTTCCTGCCGGCACCATGTATCTCCTTCCATCCGACTGCACTTCCACATCCTTGTCAGACAGGCCTCCCTTGCCATCATCCAGAAAGACTTTGATCTTCAGATCACCACCCCCGCGATTGATGATATCCTCTGACTTATAGTCATGGTAATGCATCGGCGCATACATATCATCCCGCATGTAGATATACTTCTCTGCATATACCTTCGTGTACTTTGGATTGTGCTGATTCCCATTCCGAAGGGTAATCAGCGCAAACCCGCACTTGTTGAAGTCTCCGAGGCCGAAATCCGTGATATCCCATCCAAGCATGTTGTCACGGATCTCATCGTACTCATGATTCTTGCTTTTCCAGTCCTCCGGTGTAAAGCTGCAGAAGGGTGGCAGAAAACATCTGTGCTCCTTCAGCATACTTTCCATCTCTTTTATGACCGCATTGATTTCAGATCGCTTCATACCCTCAGCTCTCCTTCAGATTCGAGAATACAGAAATTGTATGGATGTAAGTCTTTTTCATCGACTCCATCCCCCAGGTCGCGACATCATGGAAATAAACATTCCCATCTCCTGCTTCTGAGACGTGCTCACGGACAGCATCCCCTGCAAATTTTGCCGCGTACGTGTAGAAATTGATCTTCCGTACACCATTCTGGATGCATCTGCGGAAGTCCTCATCGCTAAGGCCGGATCCTCCGTGCATCACCACCGGCTTTCCGGTCTTTTCGCGGATCACCTTGATCCGGTCGACATCCAGTTTCGGAGCCTTGAGATAAATGCCGTGGACGGTCCCGAAGGAGCAGGCCAGTGCATCAATGCCCGTATCCTTTACGAAACGGGCTGCCTGATCTGGATCTGTGTAGGAGCTTTCACCCAGATCGGCCTCCGATCCGCCCGCAGAGAGGAACTCTTCCCTGCCCATGGAGCCGATCTCAGCCTCTACCGATGCACCGAATCCCTGCGCAAGCTCGACCGTTGCGTCGGTCAAAGCGACATTCTTCTCATAGGGAAGCGCGGAGCCATCAATCATGACACTCGTGAAGCCCAGCTCCAGCGCCTCATGCACTTCCTCCAGGTTGGCACCGTGATCCAGATGCACGCAGACCGGCACTTTCGCTTCATCCGCGTACAGCAGCATGATCTGCCCGATTTCGTGCAGAGGTATATACCCGCTGTGAGCGGCATTGGCAAACTGAAGAATAACCGGCTGTCCTGTTTCCTCAGCCGCTGCAATCACCGCGCGGATTCCTTCCAGAGTTGTGACATTGAATGCCCCAATCGCCTTATTGTCTGCTTCTGCAAGACGCAGAATACTCTTCAATGTGACCAGCATATCGTTTCCTCCATCACTCGTGAATCATCTTCTGTTTTGCCCAGCCGCTGCGGATCCTTTCCAAAAGCCGGTCCGCCGGAATCAGGCCGGAAAGCGCATCGTACTGAGTAATACACATCGCGCCACACCCTGCCGCCATCTCCAGACATACCTCCGGGCTGAAGTCATGGCTCAGGCTGTACAAAAAAGCTGCAATCGCGGTATCCCCGGCACCGGTCCCGGATAAAATCTGATCCGGCACATAGCTGTCCTCGAAGATCGACAGTCCGCCCCAGCCTTCTCCCTGAAAATGTGGCGAGATCTGCTTCATCACTTCTTCGGTCCCCGTTTTCAGGTATAACCCGGCTGCACCGCATTTCAGAAGGACTGCTCTGCAGCCCAGATCGAGCGCCTTCTGCGCCAGCGGGATCACATCCCGGCTCAGCGAAAGATGCATACAGATATCATCCTGATACTGTTTTTGCCAGGAATTATACTTATCCCGGTCGAGTATAAAGCAAAGCTCCTCGATGCTCGGGACAAAGAAGTCGACATATGGAAGAACGTTCGCCAGAATCGTCTTCCAGTCCTGTGCGCCGGCCTCGCTTGACGGATCGATGGCTGCCATATCAAGGCTTGTAACCAGTCCAAGCGCCTTTACCTTCTTCAGCATCTCCACGGTCTGGCTGCCCTCGTTCAGATAGAACCGACGCATCAGCGTTGGATAACCAAAGTGAAAATACTGGGCTTCCCCGATCTCCTCATAGCTCAGCTCATCCGCCGTCAGTGTATCGTTTGCACCGGCATCTGCCAGGAAGCACCGGTCACTGCCCGGGACAGCCAGCACAAGCGTATAGGATGTCTCTGTGTCCTTCGATACCAGGAAGTCCGGTCTCACACCCTTTCGGTTATATTCTTCTGTCAGAATCCGCCCGAACGCGTCATCCCCGATCTTCGCAACAAGGCTGACGTTGCTTCCGAGCTTGTGGAGCGCAAGGCCGGTATTGCTCACGCAGCCTCCCGGGGCAGCGGTTGCCTTTCCGACCTGGATCAGCTTGCCCGGACGGATCATATCATGAAGCGTCACTCCGGAGGCTGCCCTGATCGATGGCGTAATGTCAAGCGACACATAGCCGGCTGTCACAATCTTCCTGTTCTCCATCTTCCATGAACCCCTCGATCACTTTTTGTTCTTGTTTCTGAGGAAGTCTACATAGACAGCGCCAAGGATAACAACACCCTTCACAACATACTGCCAGAACGAGTTGACATTCATCAGATTCAGGCCATTGTTCAGAACACCGATGATCAGTGCACCAACGATTGTTCCGCCAATCTTTCCGGAACCACCGGCCATGGAGGTTCCGCCTACAACGGTTGCCGCGATCGCATCCATCTCCGCGCCGTCTCCTGCAGTCGGCTGACCGGAGTACATGCGGGATGCCAGAACAACACCGGCAAGTCCTGCCATCAGTCCGGAATAAGAGTGTACAAGAAACTTCACCTTGCGAACGTTAATTCCAGAATACTCTGCTGCCTGCGCATTGCCACCTACTGCATAGATATGACGTCCGAGCTTTGTCTTGTTCATGATGATTGCAGTGATGATCAGAATGGCAACCATGATGATGACGGGTGTCGGGAACGGGCCGATATAACCGGCGCCGATAAACTTCCATGCGTCTGTCATGACACGAACCGGAGATCCGCCTGTATACACATATGCAAGTCCGCGGCAGATATTCATCGTTGCCAGGGTAACGATGAAAGCCGGAATTGTTGTTGTCGAAACAACATAGCCGTTAAACATACCAACACCAAGACCGATGGCAAGTGCAATCAGAATTGCCAGCGGAAGCGGCATATTCAGATGGACAACCATTCCGGCTTCCACGCAGCCTGCCAGGGCAATGATGGAGCCGACCGACAGATCGATTCCGCCAAGGATAATGACCATCGTCATACCACAGGCAAGGAACATATTAGTAGAGACCTGTCTCAGCACATTGAAGAAATTCCGTGTCGAGACAAATGACTTGCTTGTTGCAGGCAGAATTGCCAGCAGAATGCACAGGGCAACCAGCGCAGCCAGTATGCCCGCATTCTCATGGAAATAGGTTTTTATATTCTTGGACATGATTTAGGATCCTCCTTCATCACAGGTATTTTATCTTCCCTACAGGAAGCTGTTCTTTTCGATACATCCAAGGACGCTTCTCACGAAGCCGCCAGTTTCATGATGGCTTCCTGGCTGACCTCTGAGTGGTCCAGACAGCCTGTTACAATCCCCTCTGAAAATACATATACGCGATCACTCATATTGATAATCTCAGGAAGTTCTGATGAGATCATCAGAATGGTAAGTCCGTGTTTTGTCAGTTCGTTCATGATTGCATAGATTTCCGCCTTTGCACCCACATCGACTCCTCTGGTAGGCTCATCCAGAATCAGAATCTTCGGATTGGTCGCCAGCCATCTCGCAATCATAACCTTCTGTTGATTTCCACCTGAAAGGTTTCCTACCTTCTGCTCCTGAGAAGGCGTTTTGATAGAAAGCATATCAATATACTTCTGTGTAATTTCCTCTTCCTTCTTCTGATCGACATTCATGCCATGCATGAAGGTCTCCAGAACCTCAATCGTCGTATTGTAGGCGATATCCTGTACCATATACAGTCCATCAAGTTTCCGATCCTCTGGTACGAGCGCAATTCCATTTTTCATTGCATCGACCGGAGAATTGATCTTTACTTCTTTGCCATCGATGTAAACCTTGCCGCTGCGATGTTTTCCGAGTCCGAAAATCACCCTCATTGTCTCGCTTCGACCGGCTCCGACAAGTCCGGCAAAACCCAGGATTTCTCCCTTCCGTGCCTCAAACGTGACATCCTTCGCCATATCCCCATCCGAGATATGCTCTGCTCTTAAAATCACGTCGCCGCCCGTCTGGAAATCTCTCGTATAATAGCTGGTCAGCGTACGGCCAACCATCATGGCAATCAGTTCGTCGTTTGAGGTTGTCTTCACTTCTTTCGTGCCAACCTTCGTACCATCCCGCATGACCGTGACTCTGTCGCAGATCTGCTGCAGCTCACTCATCTTGTGGGAAATGTAGATAATTCCAACACCTCTTGATGTCAGATTCCGGATGATGCCGAAGAGCTGCTCGACCTCATTGTCTGAGATGGAGGAGGTCGGTTCATCCATGACGATGATCTTTGAATCTGTTGATACCGCTTTCACGATTTCAACCATCTGCTGCTGTGCAATGGTCAGATTCACCAGAAGATCGGAAGCACTGACATGCATGTGATACTCGTCCAGGAGTGCCTGCGCCCGCTTCTCCATCTCCTTCCGGTTGACAAATTTCCCCTTCATGATCTCTCTGCCGAGGAAGATGTTCTCCGCGACTGTCATGTAAGGAACAAGCACCAGTTCCTGATGGATGATGGCAATTCCACTCTTCTCCGCATCCGGAACACTGTTGATTTCCTTCTTTTCTCCGTTAATGTAGATTTCTCCGCTGTCCGCATGATAGATGCCTCCAAGCACTTTAATCAAAGTGGACTTTCCGGCACCATTTTCACCGAGCAGTGCATGTACCTCTCCAGCTTTTACCTCAAGGCTGACATCAGAGAGTGCCTTGACCCCCGGGAATGTTTTTGTGATATGTTTCATCTGCAGCAGGATTTTCTCTTCAGCCAATTCCGCCACCTTCCTTTCTGTGTTCCCCGGGCTGTCGCCGGAGAGCAGTTTTACATTCTGGCAGGATGCCAGACCCAACAAGACCCGCTGCCCAGCGGCAGCGGGTCTTGTCATCACCGTATGTTTACAGTATGATTCAGGTTCCTACCTTCCTGCAGCTGCCTGATTTTCAGAATCCCATCATTACTGCCATCCATCAGTGCCATAATCAGCAACGTTCTCAGGGCTGATCAGGAATGTATCAACCGGATATCTGAACTGAACTTCCTTGCCTGCCATGATGTCATACATGATTTCAACAGCCTTGTCAGCGATGGAAATCGGGGACTGAGCACCGGTAGCGCGGAGCAGGGAACCTTCCTTGGACATCTCTGCCTTGAAGTCAGGAGATCCGTCAACACCATAGATCAGAACCTTCTTGAGACCTGCACCCTCCGCAGATGCCAGTGCACCAAGAGCCGTCGGGTCGTTTCCGCCGAAGATAGCAACAACATCCGGATGAGCCTGAAGCAGGTCATCAGCGATCTTCTGTGCTTCCTGAAGATTGCCCTTCGCATCCTGCTGCGCCACGATGTTGAATCCATGGCCGTCGATTGCATCGAGGAATCCCTTTGTTCTGTCAACGATGGAATTCATGGTCGGGGAATCAAGAACAATGATATCGCCGCCGTCCGGGCACTGCTTGACAAGATCCTCGCCGCAGACCTTGCCGGCATTGTAGTTATCAGACCCCGTGTAGGAAACAACATAATCCTTCATGTCCGCAACCTCTGTATCGAAGTTGACCATCGGGATCCCTGCCGCCTTCACTTCGTCCAGCGCCGGAACAATTCCCTCTGCCTCTGCCGGATTGACGAAATATCCGTCCGGCTTCTGAGAAATTGCGTCTTCCATCTGGGAAATCTGAAGCGTGACATCGTTCGCCGGATCAGAAGTGATCAGTGTGTCCCCGTTCTCCTTCAGCTTCTTCTCGATCTCGTTCTGGATCGTGACAAAGAACGGATTGGATCCATCCATGCAGGTATACGCAAATGTATATCCGCCATCCGGCCTGTCCTTTTTATACTGAGTCGTATCGACCATAATCTTGGTCTGGTCTTCCTCCGTTGAAGCCTCCGTCTCTCCGGCCATCGCATATCCGCTCATCGAGAACAGCATGGATGCGGCAAACACGCCTGCCCAGATCTTCTTGTTCATAGTAAATGTCCTCCTTTGAGATGTTGTGTTGGAGCGGTCTTTGTACATGTTCATACCACTCCTGTTTGCACAACTATACCACTCTCAAGAGGACAAATCAACACATCTTTCATATTTTATTGTATATTATGCCAATCAAAGTCCAGATTTGTACTATACAATTGTTTATTTCGTTTAATGTCTTCAGAAAGTAAATTTTAATCCACTGTTTTCGTACAAATATGTACTGAATCGTTCAATACAAATTTATCGTTGTCATCTCGTTCCCCGCACTCGATGATGAGCGGTCGCCTTCACGAAAAAAGAGCCAGTCCCCATGTTTCTCCTGAGGACTGGCTCATCACAACTCAAATTTATGATTTCAGTTCCGGAACGTAATCTCTCCGGTCTTGTCGTCCATGCTCTCGATGATGGCGAGAGACTCCACGCGAATTCCCTGCTTTCGAATCAGCTCTCCGCCCTTCTGAAAACCCTTCTCAACCGCGATTCCGACTCCCTCCACCGTTGCGCCGGCACTCCGGATGATGTCAATCAGCCCAAGGCACGCGCAGCCGTTGGCAAGGAAATCGTCGATGATCAGGATGTGGTCATCCGGGCTGATAAACTTCTTTGCGACGATAACATCGTACGTTCTCTTGTGCGTGAAGGACTCAATCTTTGCCGTGTACATCTCACCGTCCAGGTTCACGCTCTGGGACTTCTTGGCGAACACGACCGGCACATGGAAATGCTGCGCCGTGATACAGGCGATTCCGATTCCCGATGCCTCGATTGTCAGGATCTTGGTGATCGGTGCGTCCGCATAAAGACGCTTGAACTCCTCTCCCATCTTGTTGAACAGCTCCACATCCATCTGGTGATTCAGGAAGCTGTCCACTTTCAGGATATTTCCAGGTTTCACGACTCCGTCTTTTCTGATGCGATCTTCCAGTAATTTCATGTCTCGCCCCTCATGTCCATCGTCTGGTTTTGATTTCTCAGTTTCCCGCGGCTTCCACTGCAGCCGTTTCCGTCTGACCATTCTCCGCTTCAGTGCCCTGAACTGCACCGGCTTCCGTTCCGTAGCTTTCCGTTCCGTAGCCTTCTGTTCCGGCTGACTCGGTCCCCGCAGCGGCTGCCTCTGTGTCCGCCGAAGCCGGAGCCGTGTATGCACGGTCGAAGGTCAGCTTGCCGAACGCGTCGCTGTCTGTCTCAAACTTTACGTCTTTTTCCCATTCTGTATACTGGTCATCCACCGCTGTCTGCTTGCGCTCTTCGATGATCTGCTTCTTCTTTGATTCGGTCGCGTCCTTGTCGAGCTTCTCATTCACATAGAGGATATAATAATTGTTGTTCGCCTCGACAAGATGATCAACCAGCGTATTGTCCTCCAGATCGTTCGTGGCCTTGATAATCTCAGACGCCGGATAGGAATCATCTTTTCCGAATGTCATCGAGGAAGCCGTGACCCCTGCGACCTTCTCCTTGGAGATCTCATCCATATATTCAGAGAACTCCCTTCCGGAATCTTTGATCTTCTCCAGCTCTTCCTCTGCCATCGCCTTGTACTTTTTGCGGGCTGCCTGCATCTCGGGGCTCTCGGTCTCCGTCTCGCTCTCCGTCAGCGCCTCGGTCGTTCCTGCTTCTGTCGAAGCTTCCGCAGACTTTGCCTCTGTCTCAGATGCCGCAGACTTCGTCTTCTCGGACTTCTCCGTCTCGACAGCCGTCTCCGCCTCGGATGCTACCGGCGTAACAGTGGAATCCGCCTCAGTTGTATTCTGAACATCCGCCTCTGTCCCGGCCTCGGAAAATCCTTCTGATTCGCTCTCCGTCTCCGTGGTCGGCGTGTAGCTGATGTAGGAAACCTTTCTCTGTGCGGCTTCCTCGTCGCTAACCTCCGTATCGGCTGTCTTGCCGACCTCGTCCTCAACCTTCTTCTGAATCGTCTTCATCTCAAGTGCCTTGATCACGACATCTCTGGTTGCGGACATATCCTCCAGCGTCTTTTCGCTGTTTGCAGCGATGAACTTGTCCGCCGCGTCCGCGATGCTCTTCTCTTCGGCATCGCTCAGCGTGATCTTGTAATCCGCCGCGTGATCCTGCGCCACCAGAAGCTTCTCCATCGTCTCCTTGAACTCATCCTTGAAGGTTTCCCCGTAGGTCGAGCCCTGGCCGGTCAGATCCATGTCCCAGACATTCGCGCTTCCGTAATACTGGGCAAACATATTGCCGTATGAGGTGTCAAATGAAGCTTCCTGCAGTCTGAACAGGAAGGTGGCGACGTTGTTGTCGACCGCTTCGCCGTTGTATGTGAACATCGCGGCTGCCTCTGCCTTCTTCCCGCAGCCGGTCAGCATCGATGCGCCCAGACCGGCACAGAGCAGAAGCGCCAGTCCCTTCTTCCCCAATTTTTCCATGGCTCTGAATCCTCCAGATCTCTATCCCGCCGGCCTGAAACACATCCCGTATACATGGAAGTTCCGCTCTCCCGGAGACTTCCTCTCTCATCAGCCGGTGGTTTCTAAACTTTGATAAGAACCTGTTAATTATACCGAATCCCTATTCGGTCTGCAACCGTTTCAAAGACGGTGTTCCGTGTTCGCGGTGTTCCGTGCTCCTGTCGGATCGGAGCACAACTGTCTCCCCGGGCACAGCGGCCTCCCTGGTCACAACGTCATGTCGAGCATGCCGTCCTTCACCTCTGTCAGCATCCGTCCAGCAGCCTGAAGGACATCCTCCCGCTTCCCGTTCTTCTTTGCCAGCTGGCAGGAGAAATACGGCTTTTTGCCAACCACAAACCGGAACCGTCCCCGGCTGTTTTTCAGAAAGTCACTGACCTTGTCCGGACTGATCTTCGCCTTCTCGTAGAAGATCAGATGAATCTCATCATCCTTCTGCGTCAGCTCCGTGATGCCAAGCGCATGTGCCCGCGCCTTCAGCAGCGCAATCACCAAAAGACTCTGGACACTCTTCGGGGGCTCTCCGAACCGGTCCATCAGCTCGTCCAGCATGTCTTCATACTCATCCTGTGTACTGATCGAGGCGATCCGCTTGTAGAGGTTCAGCTTCTGCACCTCGTTCGGCACATAGGTGGGCGGAATAAAGGCATCGACATCAAGATCGATTGATGTATCGAATTCAGTCGATTCAATATTTTCTCCCTTCAGTGCCATGACCGACTCATTCAGCAGCTTGCAGTACAGGTCGTACCCGACCTCCGCCATGTGTCCGCTCTGCGCCTTGCCAAGCATGTTGCCGGCGCCCCGGATCTCCAGATCCCTCATCGCGATGCGAAAGCCGGATCCCAGCTCGGTGTACTCCCGGATGGCCGAGAGCCTTTTTTCCGCTGTCTCCTTGAGCAGCTTGTTCCTCCGGTACATCAGAAACGCATAGGCCGTCCGGTTCGACCGACCGACTCTTCCGCGCAGCTGATAGAGCTGCGAAAGGCCCATCCGGTCTGCGTCGCAGATGATGATCGTGTTGACATTCGCGATATCGAGTCCGGTCTCGATAATAGTCGTCGTGACCAAGACATCCACATCGCCGTTCACGAAGTCATACATGATGTCCTCGATCTGCTCCGCGTTCATGCGCCCGTGCGCATAGGAGACACGCGCCGACGGCACCATGTCCTGCACGCGCTTCGCCATATCGGATATTGTCGACACATGATTGTAGACCAGGTAAACCTGTCCTCCGCGCGCCATTTCCCTTGCGATCGCTTCGCGGATAGTCTCCTCGCTGTACTCCATGACAAATGTCTGAACCGGCAGCCTGTCCTGCGGCGCTTCCTCCAGCACGCTCATGTCGCGGATACCGACCAGACTCATATGCAGCGTACGCGGAATCGGCGTCGCCGTCAGCGTCAGGACATCGACATTCTTTTTCATTTCCTTGATCTTCTCCTTGTGCGTCACGCCGAAGCGCTGTTCCTCGTCGATGACCAGGAGCCCAAGGCTGTGAAACTGTACATCCTTCGACAGAAGCCGGTGTGTCCCGATGACAATATCACACACGCCCTCCTTCAGATCCCGAATTGTCTGGGCCTGCTCAGACTTTGATCGGAAGCGGCAGAGAAGCCCGACATTGACCGGATAATCCTTCATCCTCTGTGTGAAGGTATTGTAGTGCTGCTGCGCCAGAATCGTTGTCGGTACCAGATAGGCGACCTGCTTTCCATCCTGCACGGCCTTGAATGCGGCACGGATGGCAATCTCCGTCTTTCCATAGCCGACATCCCCGCAGACGAGTCGGTCCATGATCTTGTCCGACTCCATGTCCTTCTTGGTGTCCTCAATCGCCTGCAGCTGATCCTGTGTCTCCTCAAATGGAAACAGCTCCTCGAATTCATGCTGCCATTCGTTGTCCGGCGGAAACGAGTGACCCTTCTGATTCTGGCGGACCGCGTACAGGTCGACCAGTTCCTGCGCGACCTCCTCGACCGCCGCCTTCACACGCCCCTTTGTCCGGGTCCATTCCGTTCCGCCCAGCTTTGAGATCTTCGGCGCCTTGCTGTCCGCGTCCGCATACTTCTGAATCATGTCGAGCTGCGTCGCCAGGACATAGAGGTTCGACCCGCCGGCGTACTCGATTTTCATGTAATCCTTCTGGACGCCGTCCACCGTGACCTTCTCGACGCCCCTGTACACGCCGATCCCATGGTTCTCATGGACCACATAGTCGCCTGAATGAAGATCCGTGAACGACGCGATGGTCTTTCCCTGATACTTCTTTTTCCGTGCCGGCTTGCGGTTCTGGGTTCCAAAGATATCACTCTCGGACAGAACGGCGAATTTCAGCATCGGGTACTCATATCCCCGGTGGGAGGCGCCTGCGGTGATCATGATCTCGCCGCCCTTCAGCTCCCTGTCTGCGTCCTCCGAGTAGAACGCCGGGATGTTCCGCCCGGTGATATCCTGTGCCAGACGCTTTCCCCTGGTTCTGGATGCCGACAGCAGCACAACCCGCCAGCGGTTTTTGCGGTAATGCTCCAGATCCTTGATCAGCATCGAAAAATCGCTGTTGTAGCTTCCGGTCCCGGCGGCGGAAATATCATATTTTTCACCATCCGGAAATCCATTTTTTCCGCCTGTCGTGATGCTGAGCCCGCACAGATGACGCTCAGAAAGGCGGCTGATGATCTGCTTCGGCGCAAACAGAATGTCCGCCTGCCCCGGCACCGCATATCCTTTTTCCATCCGGTGCGTGATGCTGTCCTGAAATTCCGCCTCCGTCTCCTTCGCGCTCTCCTCCGCCTTTGCCGGCTCATCGATGAAGATCGGCGTGTTTGCCGGAAAATAATCAAGCAGCGACACAGCATCCGGATAAAAGTAATCGCAGAACCCCTCCATGACCGTAGTATCGCCGAAGTCCTCGAGTCGTTCCTTCGCCACATTCAGGATTTCGGATACCCGGAAGGCCTCCTCGCTCATGTGCCGGTCACGGAACTTCTTTGAAACCCTTGCCGTCTCCTTTGAAAGCCGCAGAAGTCCCTCCCGGGTAATCTCGTCCGTCGTCACGAATTCGGCCGCCGGGTACACATAGACAGAGGCGATGTTGTCGATTGTCCGCTGCGACTGCGCATCGAAGCTCCGGATTGAATCAATCTCATCTCCCCACAGCTCGATCCGGACTGGGTTCTCCTCCGTCAGCGGATAGATATCGAGAATGCCGCCCCTGACCGCATACTGTCCGGGCTGCTGCACCTCCTCGCATTTCTCATAGCCGATCCTTGAAAGCTCCTGCTGCTCCTCCGTCAGGCTGATCTCATCCCCCTCGCTGAAGGAACGGATTGCATCCACCCAGCGCTCCGCCGGCATGCAGTGGCTCATCAGCGCCGGAAGCGTGACGATCACCGTAAGTCCATTTTCCCCGGAATCCTCAGACGACGAAGAAGCCAGGGCCTTCATGACCCTGACTCTCTCCGTCGTCAGCTGCATGCTCTGAACATCTGCCTGGAAAAACAGGACATCCCTCGCCGGATACAGCAGCACACGGCTGCTGAACAGCTGATAATTCTCGTAGATCTCCCTCGCCCGCAGATCATTGGATGCGATGATCATCGAGACCGGATAGTCCTGCGACAGACATGCAATCAGATGTGTCTTCTGGGAATCAATGCAGCCGGAAACCAGATGCATGCCGGCTGTTTTTTTCAGATCGTCCCGAAGCCGCCGGAACTGCTCCAGCTCCAGCATCGGGGCGTAAAGTGCCTTCATCATATCGAAACCTTCCGGTTATACGTGCTCATCACCTTCTCCGCAGGTTCCGTCATCAGCGCCGCCGCCGCGCGCGATGCCCGCTCGAAGGACTCCGTCATCGTCACCTGGACGGAAGACGGAAAGCGTCCCAGCACATAGTCTGCCAGATCCCAGCCCTCCGGCTTGCCTCCGGTGCCGATCTTGATCCGAAGGAAATGATCATCCCCCAGCATCTGGATGATGTTCTTGATGCCGTTGTGCCCGCCGGCCGATCCCTTCTCCCGGATCCGGATGGTGCCCGGCTGAAGGCTGATGTCATCGTACAGCACAATCAGCTGACTGGCCGGATCCGCCTTGTAAAAAGCCACCGCCTGCTGCACGGCTTCTCCGGAGAGGTTCATGAAGGTCTGCGGCTTCATCAGGAGCACCTTCTGACCCTCGATGAGCCCATTTCCGCAGAGCGCCTTGAATTTTCTGTCGCTGACCTCAATCCGGTACCGCTCCGCCAGGATATCAATCACCTCAAACCCGCAGTTGTGACGGGTATGTTCATATTTTCCGCCCGGATTGCCGAGCCCTGCCACGATATACAAATATGTCTCCTCTTCTTCCTTTCAAGTTCGCAGGCTATGTCCGCCGGCTGCCCTGAAGACCAGATGACCATCGTCAGGAGCGTGCCGTCTTTCAGAGCTTCAGCCCCTGGCAGACTTTGTCAGTGCCTCCACAATTCTGGAAAATCCCATAAAGTGGCTGGCCTTCACGAGCACGACATCGCCCTTTTTCACTTCCTCGTCCTTCTTTTCAAGGAAACTGTCCACATCCGGGTACCAGACAGCCGAAAGGGTCGGTTTTTTCTGAAGCGCCTCCTCATAGAGCTGACGTGAGAGCGTTCCGATCGCGATCAGGCGGTCACAGCAGCCAGCCGCATACGCGCCGACCTCTTCGTGGAGTGTGACTTCATTCTCCCCCAGCTCCCCCATATCACCAAGAATGGCGACGCGGCGGCCTTCCTCCGACTTCCCGCCTGAAAGGACGGACAGGGAGGATTTCATCGATACCGGATTGGCGTTGTAGCAGTCATCAATCACGGTCCAGTCTTCCGTCTTCAGGATGCGGAACCGGCCGGATATCGTCTCCGCCGACTCAATTCCCTTCCGGATCTCCTCGAGGGACAGGCCACAGACCAGACCGACAGCTGCGGCTGCCGCGGCATTCGAGACATTGTGAAGCCCCGGAACGGGGACCTTCACCTCAAAGCTGCCCTCCGGCGTCCGGATCGTGCAGCGTGTTCCCTCGAAGCCCAGCGGTCTGATATTGGTTGCGCAGACGAGACCGGATGCCGGAAGAGTTCCCGGATAGTCCATCTTCTCCCCGACACACAGATTCTCAGCCCCCTCTGTGTCGGAAGAGACACCAAACCACAGCGGCTTGCTCCCGTTTACTTCCTTTATTGTGCGCAGCTTGTCATCATTTCCATTCAGGATGACATGGCCTGACGGCTTCATGTACCGGAACACCTCGGTCTTTGCCCGCAGGATGCCGTCCCTGTCCTTGAGAAACTCCAGATGGCAGGTTCCGATATTCGTGATCACCATCGTGTCTGGTCGGGCGATCTGTGCCAGCTGGTCCATGTCCCCGAAATGACTGACGCCCATTTCCAGCACGGCGATTTCATGCTCCTCCCGAAGCCGGAAGACGGTGAGCGGAAGCCCCAGACCATTGTTGAAGTTGCCCTCCGTCTTCAGTGTCCTGTAATGCGTCTGAAGCACAGAGGCAATCATTTCCTTGGTGCTTGTCTTGCCGACCGACCCGGTGATCCCCACAACCGGCGTACCCAGGATTTTCAGATACTCCTCCGCAATCTTCCGGAGCGCTTCCTGCGTGTCCGTAACCTCGATCCAGAATCTCGGAATTGTCCCGTCCGGCGCGATGCCAAGGCCGCCTGCGGCGCTGTCCAGTCCTGCAGGCAGGATCTCCGCAGACGCTGCGGCTGCGTTCCCGGCTTCGGCAGATGCTGCGGCCGTCTTTTCGGCTCCCGCAATCGCCATGGCTGGATTCCCGGCTTCGTCAGGTACAGCGGCTGTCTTTCCCGCTCCCGCTGATGGGGTCTCCACCTCGATGTGAAGCAGTCCTGTTTCGTCTTCCGGGTTTCCCTGGATCGATTTCACAAACCGCTCCCGCCTGGCTTCCTTCGGATTCTCCTTCCATTCCGACATCTGCGAAACGCCGGTTTCCACAGCCTGGGCAGCCTGGATCGCCGCGTCCGAAATCAGCTCCTCCTTCGTCAGATCGCGCTCTGAAAGCACGCAGACCGCACCTTGGTCAAAAACCTGCGCGATGAACCTGTGTCCATCCACCCGTTCGCCCTGAATGGCCCCGAAGAGCGAGCCCGGCCCGGCCTTGCGACTGTCCGTCACAACATCCGACACTTCCCGCTGCAGCATCGCCCCGAACCCCCAGCGGGCACGCGGGCTACCCTTCCTCAGCGTTTCCCGCTCAAAGCTTGCAAAGATGCCTGCCTTTGTCAGGACAGACATATGGAGAACGCCGCCCGTGACCTGTTCAATCCGTTCAATGGTAAGACCCTTCATGGTTCTCATATACAAACACCTCCGCGCTCATCGGTGCAAGAGTCAGGGAAAGCCTTCCCCTGCTGACCTCCAGCTCCTTCTCTTCGAGGCTGTAGCCCTCCTCATTTGTCTGAAATACACGCCTGACGCTGCACTCCATCGCTGTCTCCGCCTGCCAGACGGGAAGTGACACGATCATATTCCCCGGGTGAATCGAGAAGATCACGATCACCGTCTCGCGGCTGTCAAACCGGGCGTAGGCGATGCAGTTCCGCTCCCCGTGCAGATAGCACAGCGATCCTGTCCGCAGCACCGGGTGCGCCTTTCTCAGCGCAATGACATCTCTGGTGTAGGCGATCATCTCCTGGTTTTCATGCCCCCAGGGATACGTTCTCCGGTTGTCCGGGTCCGTAAATCCGCAGACACCTGCCTCGTCCCCATAGTAGATCGTCGGCGCCCCCGGCCAGGTCATCTGACACAGAACCGCCTGCCGCATCACGCCGCAGCTGACGCCGTCCGACGCGGCATCATAGTTGAAGTTTCCAACCCTGCCGACCTTGTGGTTCGTCCGGGTCAGGAAACGGGAATGATCGTGGTTGGAAAGCTCGTTCATCGCCGTAAGCAGCGAGGGTTCCATCATGTTGGAGGTGTGGTACCGCATCGCTCCGAAAAAGCTGTCGGCATTGCCGACCTGGTCGGGAAGGAACTCGTCCGAATGCTTCTCCATTCCAGTGAAGAACCAGCTCACCGGTTCCATGAACGCGTCATAGTTCATGATGCTGTCCCACTGGTCCCCGAGCAGCCAGTCCCACGCAGAGCCATAGTGCTCCGCCAGAATCAGCGCATCCGGGTTGGCCTTCCGCACAGCCTGCCGGAACATCCTCCAGAACCGGTGGTTATACTCCACGGAATGCCCGAGATCTGCCGCCACATCAAGGCGCCATCCATCCGCACAGAAAGGCGGAGAGACCCATTTCGCCGCAATCCTTAAAATCGCATCCACCAGCTCCGGCGACTCATCGTAGTTCAGTTTCGGAAGCGTGTCATGGTTCCACCAGCCCTCGTATGTAGCATTGTACGGCCAGGCATTCTCATTCTGAAAATGAAAGTACCTCCGGTACGGACTGTCTGCGCTAACGTAAGCCCCCTTCTCCCATTCACTGGAATGCTCATAGATCTGTTCCCGGTCAAGCCAGCGGTTGAAGGATCCGCAGTGATTGAACACACCATCCAGGATGACCTTCATGCCTCTGGCGTGTACCTCACGTACAAAATCCGCAAAGTACGCATCCGCTGCCTCCAGGTTTTCCTTCCATGTCGTCCGGCAGATGTAGCGCTCCGCATCCCGATTCTCCGTGCGTCCATCGGTCAGAAGCGCTCCCTCGTCCTTCACAAACCCGGTAAAATGCGGGTCGATGTGCTCGTAATCCTGCGTGTCATACTTGTGGTTGGAGGGTGAGACAAACAACGGATTGAAATAGAGAACCTCTACCCCCAGATTCTGCAGATAATCCAGCTTCTGGCGCACCCCTTCAAGGTCACCGCCGTAGAAATTGCGGACATCCATGCTCTCCGGGCGTCTGTCCCAGTCGTCCACATGACGGATATTCTGCCCGATGTACCGGTATTCGTCTGTCAGTGGATCGTTTTCCGGGCTGCCGTTGCAGAACCTGTCTGTAAAAATCTGGTACATCACCGCACCCTTCGCCCAGGCAGGCGTATGGAAATTCGGACAGACCCTGAAGAAGAAATGCTCGTCCGGCGCTTCCGCCACACCGGAGCGCAGCAGACAGATCATTGTCTTCCCGCTCCAGATCTCAAAATAGTACAGAAGCATCTGGTCCGGCATCACAAAGGAGGTTTTGTAATAATCAAAAACACCCCGTGTTTTCTCCAGATGCATGCGTAGTTTTCTTCCGCCGCTGACAAGCCAGACCTCATCGACATTCGCCCTGGCTGTCCGGACCCTGACCGTCACCTCATCGCCGGCATCCGGCTCCATCGGAGTGACATAGTTCTCCGAAAGGTCTGAAAACAATGCGTCTGTGTTCAGCACAGGCAGCATATTTATTACGTATTTTGCACACTTCAAAGACTCACTGTATGTTTTTCCCGTCACGCTGTTGTCTCTTCCCGGCAGCCTCAGGCAGCCGCCTAATCGTCGATCGCTGTCCGTTCTGGTAACGTTTCCGCTCCGTCACGCCCAAGAGAGGGCAGCGCACCCGGCACCGCCCTCTTCCAAGATCCTGTTTTCTCTCAATTCCGCATTCCGTCCACACTTGCGGCCGTACTTCTGCGCATGCGGCCGTACTTCCGCACCGTGCAGGGCGCAGCATCCCGCCCCTGCCCGCCGCACTGACCAGGCCAAAGGCACACGCCTGCACAAAACAGGGCCGCAGCATCCCAATTCTGCCCACCGCACTGGCTGAGCCAAAGGCCATCTCCCTGCGCCGGTCAGTTAAAGAGTGCTTCGAACTCTTCCCTGCTCAGCTTCTCCTTCTCCATCAAAAGCGCCGCCGAACGGTCCAGCACATCCCTGTGCCCGGAGATGATTTCCTTCGCCTTTTCATAGGCAGCGTCGATCAGCTTCTGGACTTCCTCATCGATCAGAGAGGCAATCCGCTCGCTGTACTCCCTTGTATGACCAAGGTCTCTTCCAATAAAGATCTCATTGTCATCCTGCTCGTAATTGATCAGCCCCAGCTTCTCCGAGAAGCCGTACTTCGTGACCATCGCACGGGCAGTCCGTGTTGCCTGACGGATATCCTCCGACGCACCTGTCGTCACATCGCCGATGACCAGCTCCTCCGCCGCGCGGCCTCCGAGGCTGACCACGATCTCCTGGAACATCCGCCCCTTCGTCTCGTACATCTCATCCTTCTCAGGAAGCGGCATCGTATATCCGGCGGCGCCTCTCCCGGTCGGAATGATCGAAACCGTATGCACCGGCCCGACTCCCGGAAGCACATGGAACAGAATGGCGTGTCCGGATTCGTGATAGGCCGTGATCCGCCTGTCCTCCTCGGACATCACCCTGCTATGCTTCTCCGCTCCGATGCCGATCCGGATGAAGGCCTGGTTGATATCCTTCTGGGAGATGTACATCCGGTCATCCTTCGCCGCCAGGATGGCGGACTCGTTCATCAGGTTCTCGAGATCCGCTCCTGTAAAGCCGACCGTCGTGCGGGCGACCGTCTTCAGATCCACATTGTCCGCCAGCGGCTTGTCCTTTGCGTGGACACGCAGAATCTCCTCCCTGCCGCGCACGTCCGGCCTTCCGACCGTCACCTGGCGGTCAAAGCGCCCTGCGCGCAGCAGTGCCGGATCCAGGATATCCACCCGGTTTGTCGCCGCCATGACGATGATCCCCTCATTGGCAGAGAAACCGTCCATCTCCACGAGCAGCTGGTTGAGCGTCTGCTCCCGCTCATCATGCCCGCCGCCCATGCCGGTTCCCCTGCGGCGGCCGACCGCATCGATCTCATCGATGAAGACGATGCAGGGCTGGTTTTTCTTTGCTTCCGTAAACAGATCCCGGACGCGGGATGCGCCGACACCGACAAACATTTCCACAAAATCCGACCCGGAAATGGAGAAGAAGGGGACCCCCGCCTCTCCTGCCACGGCTCTTGCCAGAAGCGTCTTGCCGGTACCCGGAGGGCCGACAAGCAGAACACCCTTGGGAATTCTCGCGCCAAGCTTCAGGAACTTCTGCGGTTCCCGGAGGAACTCGACGATCTCTCCCAGATCTTCCTTTTCCTCCTCCAGTCCGGCTACATCGGCAAATGTCGCCTTCTTTGCGTCCGGCATGAAGATCTTTGCACGGCTTTTTCCAAAGTTGGTCATCGTCGTGCCGGCGCCTCCGTTCTGGCGGCTGAGCATCATCAGAAAGAACACCAGCATGATGGCCATCATCACAATCGGATAGATATAGGAAAAGACGGTTCCCCGGCGGGACACATCGTCCGTCGTGATGGAGATATCATATTTCTCGAGCTTTGCCTTAGCGGCATTGACATCCGTCACATTCACAGAGCGGACTTCATTCTCCGTCGTCGTTACGAGAAGCGACCCCGTCGGCACCTCCTCGTTCTGTACGATCTCCACATGGGAGACCTCCCCGTCCTCCAGCATCTTGGAGAGCTGCTGCTCCGAAATATCACTCCGTCCGTTGAAGCGGTCACGGAAGGCAAAGATCAGAAAGATCAGCATCATCCCGACCAGTATGTAGATACCGATCCCGGCGTTTCTCGTATTCCTGTTCAAGTCCTGTGGCTCCTTTTGTCTCCGATATCCGCCTTCTCAGACGGGTGCTCTCCTCAGATGCATCACTGCCTTCTCGTCTGGCGGCACATGCTTCCGGTCCCTCACTCTTTCTCCAGATGCATGACCCCGATATAAGGAAGATTGCGGTATCTCTGGTCATAATCCAGCCCGTATCCGATGACAAACTCGTCCGGAATCTGAAATCCCTGGTAGTCGACATAGACCTCGCATTCCCGTCTGTCCGGCTTGTCCAGCAGCGTACAAAGCTTTATGGAAGCCGGCTTTCTGCTCTGAAGGTTTTTCAGCAGATAGCTCAGGGTGTGGCCGGAATCGATGATGTCCTCCACAACGAGCACGTCCTTGTCCATGATCGAATCATCCAGATCCTTGATCAGCTTGACGACGCCGGTTGACCTTGTCCCCGACCCATAGCTGGAAACCGACATGAAATCCATCGTGACCGGGATCGTCAGTCTCTTCGCCAGCTCGCATACGAAGAAGACCGATCCCTTCAGGATTCCGATCAGGTGAACCGTCTTCCCCGCATAGTCGCGGCTGATCTCCTCCGCCAGCTGCGATATGCGCTCCTCTACCTTGTCCTCAGGAATCAGTACACTGACATTCTCTTTCATCTTCAACCTCCTGGCCTTCCAAAGTGCTGCACGATACCTTCACATATGCGCTGCCCGGCGTCACCCTCGCCTTTTCGCTGATCCGCATTCCGGCCACCCACAGCACCTCGCTCCCGATCGCAAGGAGCACGACCCGGTCCCGCAGCGACAACGGAATCTTCTCATCGATCAGATAATCAGACAGCTTCTTTCTGCTTCCATCCTGCCGGACAACCAGCACATCTCCCGGTCTTCTCGTGCGGAAACAGAGCTTTTGCGACTCTTTTTGGGCTATTGTAGCATACGCAATCCATTTCGTGAACCGCTTCTTCGGGATACAGATCCCGCTCTCTCCTGCACAGCCGCACTCAAGTGAAAAGCAGTACCCGCCGTAGTGGACCATCTGTCTGCCCGGAAATGGAACCTCCACCCATCTTTCTCCCGGCCGGGCATCCTGCGCGTACAGCGCCCCGGCTGCAGGCAGCACAGCCCCGGAAAGTGCCTCCGCTCCTGACAGAAAGCGGATCTGCCCATACGACCGGACAGCAGTCAGCTCTCCGGGCAGACGGACTGATTTCTCTCCCCCGCCGCAGGCAAGCCCCATCAGTGCTTCCACATGGACGGCGCCGATGTCCTTCAGGCTTCCATTCCCTGATGCCCGGCGGATGCATTCTCTCAACAGCCGGCGCCGGATGAACGGTTCCTCCTTCTGCCAGCGCGCCAGCAGGAGAACCGGCTGCCCGTCCGCCTGGCAGTGAATACACCCTTCTGCTGCCCGTGCCGTCACCCGCTCCAGGTACGCCTCAGCCTCCGCCGCTTCCTCTGCCGCCTGCGCGATATGACGCGGTGCCTGTGCATTCAGCTTTATCAGATCCGGCAGGATATCATGACGGATTTTATTGCGTGTCACCGTTTTGTCCAGATTCGTCCGGTCTGTCCGATATGACAGCCCGCACGCCTCCAGGTACTGTTCAATCTCCTCCCTGGATGTTTCCAGGAGCGGCCTCACCACCAGGGGCGACGCTGCCTGCCCGTCCCGGAGCGGGCGGACCGGCAGAATCCCCCGCAGTCCCCTCAGGCCGCTGCCCCGGATCAGATTCCAGAGCACCGTCTCCGCCTGGTCTCCCAGATGATGAGCAACCGCCACCCGCTGAGCTCCGCACTGCTCTGCTGTCTCCTCAAAGATCCGGTAGCGCTGAATCCGCGCTTCCTCCTCCTCTGTCCGCCCGCTTTGCCGCGCAAGCTCCGGCACATGGATATGACGCACCGTGAGCCGGACACCCAGCTTTCCGCACAGCCGCTCCACATATGCACAGTCCTGCAGGCTCTCCTCCCCGCGGATTCCATGCTCGACATGAACCGCTTCGAGGCTGAAGGAAAGCTCCGGCGCAAGTGCATGAAGAACCGCAAGCAGGCAGACCGAGTCCGCACCGCCTGAAACCGCCGCAAGAATCCGCTGACCGGGACTGACCATCCTGCAGCGCTTCATCATATTCCGGATTTTCTGCTCAAACCGAAACGCATCCGTCATGCTGTTCTTCTCCCCGCACCGGCTGCACACACAGCCACATTGTCTTTTATCCAGACCGGTCCCTCCGCCAGAAAACGGTTGCCCTCTCCTCGTGCACCGCACTCGATGATGAGCGGTCGCCCTCAAAAAAAGCGCGCTGCCGGCTCCCGCCCGCAGTGCGCCCTTCAGACACAGGTTCCCTTACTTTTCCTCCCGGAAGATCGTCTCATCCGGATAAACCAGGCCGAACTTTTCTCTGGCCGTCTTCTCCACGTACGAATCGGTCTTCGTGTACGCCTTGTAAGACTCGATCTGTTTGCTTCTGCCCTCTTCCTCTGTGTACTGCTCCTCAAGAGATGCAATCTCATCCGCATAGGCGGCGTTCCGCTGCCTCAGCACAACACAGCGCGACAGCAGCACGACCATCAGAATCGATACCACCACGATAATCAGTACCATGCCGCTCCGGTTCTTTTTCGTCACGGCACGTGTCTTCCCTCTCGACATCTGTCCTCATCCCCTTATCAATCCGCCTCTCCTGCCTCCCCAGACAGGACCTGGCAAACCCGATTCTTCCCCTATGCGCATCAGGCGCATCCGATCAATAGTGATTCTATCATAGCCTGAAATGGCCGATGTTTCAACACCCAATCTTCCCGATGTCGGCCCCTGATGACGACCCTTATACCTACTGATGACGACAATCATGTCCCTTGCGATGCTGCTTTCGAGAATGCTGCTCCGGACAAAGCGGATCCGACCGCTCACAGATACCGGAACAGCTCCTGTGCATCTTCCTTCCGGACAGCATCCTGCACAGCCAGGACCTCCGCCTTCACACTGCGGTTTCCGAAGCCGATCTCGATCACATCCCCAACCTTTACCTCAGCAGATGCCTTCGCCGTTTTCCCGTTGATCATCACGCGGCCAGCATCGCAGGCCTCGTTGGCTACCGTCCTGCGCTTCACCAGCCTGCTCACCTTCAAATACTTGTCAAGCCTCATTGTTTTTTCCCCCCACAAAAAGAGGACTCTGAGCAAGTCAGGGTCCTCTGTCTCGTCTGTATTCTGTAAGACGTCCCGCCGTCAGTTCAGGCTGTCCTTCAGTGCCTTTCCTGCCTTGAACTTCGGATTTCTGGAAGCCTTGATCTCCATCGTCTCGCCAGTCTGCGGATTGCGGCCCTCTCTTGCAGCTCTCTCGGACACCTCAAAGGTTCCAAAACCGATGATCTGGATCTTCTCGCCCTTCTTCAGCTCATCCCCTACAACCTCGATGAACGCATTCAGAGCCTTCTTGGCATCATCCTTCTCCATCTCAGCCTTCTCAGCGATTGCAGCAATCAATTCCTGCTTATTCATAATGTGGTACTCCTTTTTTCTGAATTGATGATCACATTGCTTCCCCCTTATTCCGGCGGGAATCTCTTATACTTATATAACCCAGCCTGATGTTTGTCAAGGCTGCCCGGCTGCTGCGCCCCGCGGTGCCAGGACTGCGGATTCCGTGGTGACAGACCACAGCCCCGTCCCACAGTCGTCAGGCCCGCGCCCGGATGTCTTCACGCACGGTTCAGAGCTCCGTGTCCGCGTAAACCTTCGTGACGGTTGTGTAGCCTGCCTTCTCAAGCGTGTCGATCTGGAACTTTGCATTCTTCTTCAGCGGCTCGACCGTAACCGTCAGGCCCTCTCCGCGTTCCGCAGTCGCCTTCGCGAAGACCTCCGGCACCCTCGCCGCGGCGCTCTTCAGATCTACCAGATAGGCTTTCTTCTCCGCCTCATCCGTGCTCTTCCAGTTCAGGTCCTTCAGAATCGTATAGATTCGCTCGAAGCCGATCGAGAATCCGCATGCCGGCGCATCCTGACCGGAGAACTTGCCGACCATCTTGTCGTAGCGGCCGCCCCCTGCGATGGAGAAGGAATAGTTGTCGATTGTGATCTCGAAAATGGTTCCTGTGTAGTATCCCATCCCGCGGACCAGTGTCGGGTCAAACTTCAGCGTGATGTCGCTGTCAATCATCCTGCCTGCTGCCTCCATGATGGATGAGAGACTGCTTCCGACGTCCTCCCCGATCTTGTCGCCGCAGGTCTTCGCGATGAAATCCTTTATCAGTGCCGCCTGCTCCTTTCCGCCGGCCTGTCCGAGTACCTTGTCGAGCTCATCGAAATACCCGATGTAGCAGTCCGTCGCCGCCGCGTCGAAGCCCTCCTTCAGCAGCTCCTCCTTCACGCCATCCCTTCCGATCTTGTCCATCTTGTCGAGGATGATGAAAACCTCGTCGCAGGAGTCCGCCGGGAATCCGGCATTCTCTGCCATCGCCTTCAGGATTCTGCGGTCATTGATGTGAACGGTAAACCCGTGAACATTCACTTCCGAGAAAATGCGCGTCAGCGCCTTGCTTGTCGCGGCGATGAGTTCAATCTCCGCCATGCTGGAGCTATCCCCGATGATGTCGATATCGCACTGCGTGAACTGGCGGAACCTGCCCTTCTGCGGCCGGTCTGCGCGGAACACATTGCCGATCTGAAGCGCCTTGAAGGGCGTCGGCAGATCGTTCTTGTGGCAGGAATAGTAGCGGCTGAGCGGAACGGTCAGGTCATACCGCAGTGCAGAGTCCGCAAGCACCGTCCCATCCTCATTTGCTTCCGTGCCGGCCTCTCCGCCTGCCCGGATTTTTCCAAGCGCACGCTGAAGCTCCGCCCCGCGCTTCAGAACCTTGAAGATCAGCTTCTCGTTCTCCCCACCGTTTTTGCCCGTCAGATTCTCAATGTGCTCCATCATGGGCGTCTCGATCTCATTGAATCCGAACTGTGCATAGGTTCTGCGGATCGTCGACAGCACATGCTGGCGAAGCTGCATATCAGAAGGAAGAAAATCCTGCATCCCCTTGACAGGGGTCTGAATAAATTTCATATATAAAATCCTTTCCCTGTAATGAACCCGCTTCCGCCCTTTCCGACGGAGACAGGGCCCGGCCACCCTCTCAAACACTGGCCTAGTATAGCCAAAATCCACCTGCCCTGCAAGAATCCCGGCTGCCTGCAGGCTGCTCATGCCGCTTCCAGTCACCAGAAAGTCAGCACACCAATGGCTCCGGACGGACACAGCCCTCCTGGGCCATGCCGCCCCAGCGCATTTAAAGCGTCAGCAGCTTTGCCCGCTCCATCAGATACTCCTTCGTGTTGAGCGATGGATCCTGGAGCACCTCGTCAAACAGCTTCCCGAGGATATCTCCAATCTGCGCGCCTCTCTGGAATCCCATCCCGATCAGATCATTACCGGTCAGCGCAAGCTCCTTCAGACTCAGGCAGTCGCCCCGGTCCACAACCCTGTGATAGATTTCCTCCACCTTGTCCATATAGTCCAGCTTGTCCGCCTGCACATCCGGGTTCTGTCCCCTGATATCGGAACGCTTCACCTGAAGAAATACCGGAAACAGCCGCGGCGTCAGCTGAACGACAGCCCGCCTCACACCCTCTTCGGAGAGTGCCGGATAGAGGGAGTGATTCCGGACCAGATGGACGATGTCCCGCATGGACGCCTTGTCAAACTTCAGGCGGCGGAGCACCTTCTCCGCGATCTCCGCCCCCGGCGCCGCATGTCCGTGGTAGTGGTAGACTCCCTTCTCATCGAGCCGCTGAACCGAAGGCTTCCCGCAGTCGTGCAGAAGCATCGTCCAGCGCAGTGTCCGGTCCGACGGTGCCGCCATCATCGTCTGGATCGTGTGCTCGCCGACCGTCAGGCGATGATGATGGTTATTCTGAACCGCCGTCATCTCTGCGTCGAACTCCGGCAGCACGACCGCTGTGATCCCGCACTCATAGGCCAGCCTCATTTCCTCCGGGTGCGGGGAGGTGATCAGCTTCTCCAGCTCTGTCCGGATCCGCTCTGCGGAAATGAACGAGAGCGAGGGTGCCATCTGTGTCGCGGCCTCCTTCGTCGCCGGATCAAGCCTGAATCCTAGCTTGGCGCAGAAGCGGACGGCTCTCAGCACCCGGAGCGCATCCTCATCGAATCGTTCCCTGGGGCTTCCGACGCAGCGCACAACCTGATCCCGCAGATCCGACAGCCCGCCGAACAGATCCACGAGCCCATCACGGTCATTGTAGGCCATCGCATTAACCGTGAAGTCCCTGCGCATGAGGTCTTCGCGCAGGTTCCTGGTATAGGAAACGTTGTCCGGGTGGCGGTGATCCTCATATTTCCCGTCCAGTCTGTAGGTTGTGACCTCGAAGCTCTCCCCCTCAAAGCGCACTGTCACCGTCCCATGTTCGATCCCGGTATCGATGGTGCGCCGGAAAACCTGCTTCACCTGTCCGGGGAGCGCATTCGTTGTAATATCCCAGTCATCCGGTGTCCTGCCAAGAATGCTGTCCCGCACGCAGCCGCCCACCGCATACGCCTCAAACCCTGCCTGATGGAGGGCTGACAGAACCTTCTCTACCTTGTCCGGAATCCTGATCCTGATCTCTTCTGGCATTCCTGCTCCTGTCATTCTGCCTGTTTCTTCCTGCTGCTCCTCTGCGTCATCTTCACGGACTCCATGCCGCGCCGCCCGGTGCTGCTCCATACGCCGTCTTCGTGGACTCCATGCCGCGCCGCCCGGTACTGCTCCATACGCCGTCTTCGTGGGCTCCATGCCGCGCCGCCCGGTACTGCTCCATGCGCCATCCTTGTGACTGGCGGATTCAGCCGCCCTCTGATGCACACATGCGCCCCATGACTGACAGCGCCGCGTCACTGTCTGGTGAAGTGCCACTGGTACGCCAGGTACTCTCCGAAACGGAGCGGTACCGGCAGCCCTGCTTCCATGAGGGCTCCGCCGCCATAGACGATTCCCCGCTTTCCGGCCGTATTCAGGCCCATCGAGCTGTTCTGCCCGCCGGGCGCACTGCCACCCGGCTGATCTGAAGCCTCCGCTGCGTCTTCGCCGTTATCATCCAGCAGGTAGAGTGCCTCCCTGTCCAGTCCCTGAAGCCTGACATAGTCCTGTGTCATATTTCCATGATTGTTCTGCGTGACAATGCTGACCAGAATCTCCGTTCCATCCTTTGACACAATCTCCCATGCCGCCGGTCCGCCCTTCAGCGGATCTGTCAGCCGGTAGAAGTCCCCGCCGGAAATGAGCGGCGCATATCGTTTCTGCCTTGCGACGTCTCTCCGGACCTCCGCCTTCTCCGCCTCGCTCATTTTCGCCGGATCCAGCTCATAGCCGAAGGTGCCGCTCATCGCGATCACCGTGCGGGTATAGAGCGGCGTGACGCGGCCGTCCTGCTCATTCGGCGACACCGAGACATGGGCGCCCATCGAGCTGACCGGATACCCGAAGGAGGTTCCGTACTGAATGCGGAGCCTGTCAATCGGATCCGTGTTGTCAGAGCACCAGATCTGCGGCGTGTAGTACAGCATGCCGGCGTCAAATCTTCCGCCCCCGCCGCTGCAGCCCTCAATGAGCAGCTTCGGATACCGGGTGCAGAGCCGTTCCAGGAAATCGTACAGACCGAGGATATAGTCATAGAGAACAGCGCCTGCCTCCCTGCCGGCCTGCGAGTAAACCTCCGCAATCGAGCGGTTGTAATCCCACTTCACATAGTCGACCGGGCCCATGTCGATGATCCGGCAGACCTGATCATAGATGGCATCCACTACTTCCCTGCGCGAGAAGTCCAGCACCAGCTGGTTGCGTGCCCGCACCGGCTTTCTTCCGGGAATCGCGAGCGCCCAGTCCGGGTGCGCCCGGAAAAGATTGCTGTCCTCATTGACCATCTCCGGCTCAAACCAGATGCCGAACAAAAGGCCCATGTCATGAATCTGCCCAACCAGCCGGTGGAGATCCCCGATCTTCTTTTCATTGACAAACCAGTCTCCAAGCCCGCTATTGTCCGAATCCCGCTTCCCGAACCAGCCGTCATCCAGAACAAACAGATCCAGATTCAGTCCCTTCGCCTCCCTGGCCAGGTTCAGAATCTTCTCCACGTCGAAGGTCAGATAACAGCCCTCCCAGCTGTTAAGCAGCACCGGACGCACCCGGTCCCGCCAGTATCCGCGCACCACATGGCTGCGGATGCAGTCGTGAAGCTGCCTTGACAGGCCGGACAGGCCTTCCCCGCTGAAGCTGAGGATTGTCTCTGGTGCGGTAAATGACGCCCCGCTTTCAACCGGATAGTGGAACATGTGGTCCGACAGACCGATCTGCATCCGTGTCTGTCCGAACTGGTCGAGTCCGGCCATCCCCATAAATCCGCCGCTGTAGACCAGCTCCATCGCGTAGCAGGATCCTGCCGTCTCGGCTGCCTCGCGGTCAGCCAGGATCAGAAGCGGGTTGTACTGATGGGAGGAGGTTCCCCGCCGGCTTATGACAACCTGCTCTCCGTGGGACACCGGTACCCTCTGCGGGGTACGCTCCATGGCATGCCTGCCATAGAAGGTCATGAGGTCATAGTCCCCGCCGACAAAATCCAGATTTGCAGAGAGGGCCCGGTTGAGATAAATCTTCTCATCCGAGTCATTGTATATGACGGCCGCCCTCGTGATGATATTCAGCTCCGGAAGAACCCCATACAGAAGCTCGACCCTCAGCTTTGTCTCCGGGTCCCGGAGCGTGACCACCAGTGTCTGCGCCCTGTCCGCATCTGCGTCTGCATACACGGCCGGAAGCTTCGGAAGACTGTACTTTCCATCCCGGATTTTATAGGAGTCGAAGCGCAGATCACACCCCGCCTTCCCGCTCTCCGTCTCAACCACCAGCGCTGGCGACCTGTAATCACCGGTTCCCTGTGACGGATACTCCTGAGGAAGCGTGTCCAGAGAATATGCGCGGTCATCCCCGACATCATACGGATTGCCTGAGAATCCCCTGTCCGCATATGTCAGCAGATAGTCCATCCTGCCGGCACTCTTTCTTCCGTAGTACAGGTGCAGAAGCCGGTCATGCCGGTCTGCCATCATCTGATAAGTACTGTCTTTCGTCTGAATCGTAAAAATCCTGTTTAATTCATCGTAGGAAATAGCCATCGTGGTGAGCCCCCTGTTCTGTGTTCTGGATGTCTGATGCCCTCATTATACACGAATATCCCGCCTGCGCGAGGCTCTGTCCCCGGAAGAAGCAGTTTCTTTCTCTGTCCGGCTGCCGGTGCGTCCCCTGAAATGCGATCTCTTGATGCCTTCCGTTTTGTTGTGCATTATGCACAATCACCGCATAACAAATACATCATTTTCATGTCATATCGTATTAAGAAACCTGTCTTTTCAGCTTGACAGTACCCATAGCCCGGGATATAATCAGGTTTGCAATTACGATTAACGGTATGAAAGATACAGCCCTCGTTGATAGATGAAGTTCATTGATTGTCAACCAAGCTAGTGTTTCTTAAATAACCGTTGTCAATCCTGTTCTTATTTTCAATGGAGGTTCATCATGAACGGAACTGTTAAGTGGTTCAACGCAGAAAAAGGCTATGGCTTCATCACTGGTGAGGATGGAAAGGACGTATTCGTTCATTTCTCCGCAATCCAGGGCGAAGGCTTCAAGACCCTCGATGAAGGCCAGAAGGTTACATATGATCTGGTTCAGGGCAACCGCGGCATGCAGGCTGCCAATGTTGTGAAGCAGTAATCAGAAGCTTTACAGGCGGTGAATCAGGGCGGCGCGCTTCGGCGTGCCGCCCTTTTTTCTGCCTTCTTCTGCTGTCATGCTATCCGTCTGCAGAAACCTCTCGGCTCCGCGCCTGACGTCTGCTTTCCGGATGCAGCCAGCTGTGCCAGCCCCATCCTGCAGACACCTCCGGCTCTGCGCCGGCAGTCATCCACCTGCGCCAGCCCCATCCTGCAGAGACATCCCCGGCTCTGCGCCGGCAGTCATCCACCTGCGCCGGAAGCCATCTCAGATGCTGCCGTAGATTTTCTTCGGCACATAGGCCTTCACCCAGATCCCATCCGGCTCATATTTCGACTCCAGAATCTGCCCGTACGTGCGGATCAGCTGTACCTTCCCGCCATCCTGATAGCCATAGGTCCGTTCCACAAGAATGAGATCGCGCGTCAGGATATCCTGAAGGACTCGTTCGAATGCATCCAGGCCGGCGCCGGTCTTCGCCGATATCCGGACAACCGCGTCCGCACGGCGGTCACCTGTCACATTTCCGGTCATCCCATCGTCCAGACAGTCTGTCTTGTTCAGCAGCGTAATGACCGGTTTCCCCATCACACCGAGCTGTCCCAGCGTGTCATAGACAGTCTCCATCTGGCTCTCTGCCTGCGGGTTGGAGGCATCCACAACGTGGATGATCACATCTGCATACTTTGCCTCCTCCAGTGTCGAGCCGAATGCCTCGACCAGGTGATGGGGGAGCTTTCGGATAAACCCGACCGTATCGGTCAGCAGGACTTTCTGCCCGCCATCAAGCTCCAGCAGCCTGGTAACCGGATCCAGCGTCGCGAACAGCTTGTTCTCCGCCAGAACCCCCGCGCCTGTCAGGGTATTCAGAAGAGTCGACTTCCCGGCATTCGTGTAGCCGACAATCGCCGCAACCGGTGCGGCTCCCTCGCCTCTGTGCCCGCGGAGCAGCTCCCGGTGCCGTCTGACATCCTCCAGCTCTCTTCTCAGCTGTGTGATCCTCCGCTGAATGAGCCGCCTGTCTGTCTCCAGCTTCTTTTCACCCGGTCCCCTGGTTCCGATGCCGCCTCCGAGTCTGGACAGCTGCGTCCCGATCCCGGACAGCCTCGTCATACGGTACTTCAGCTGCGCCATTTCCACCTGGATCTTTCCCTCGGAGCTGGTCGCCCGCTGCGCAAAAATATCCAGGATCAGAAGTGTCCGGTCCATCACCTTCAGGTCAAGCGCATCGCTCAGGTTGCGCATCTGAGCCGGCGAAAGCTCATCATCCGCGATCACGCCGTTTGCCTCAAGCTCCTGCGCAAGCGCCTTCACTTCCTCTATCTTTCCCCGGCCGATATAAGTGCCCGGCTCCGGATTCTCCAGGTTCTGAATCACCGTGCCCAGCACTTCCGCACCGGCGGTATCCGCAAGAGACGCCAGCTCATCGAGAGAGTCCTGCTCATCCACCTCGCTCTGCGGCGTGCGGACTCCAATCAGAATTACACGATCCCGCTGCTCACTGCCTTTATCTGTCATCCGATCGTCCAAGCTGCTTCCTTTCCCGGCTGCCTGTATCCGGCTGCCTGTGTCCAGTCCGTCTTCGGCCGTCATCCCGCCAGCCCGGACATAGCCGCTGTCCTGTCTGCTCCGTTCCCGGGGGCGTCCTGTCATAAAGCGATACGTCAGTTCCTTGAGTTCAGGAAGGTCAGCTCCCGCTGCTCCTTCTCGATGTTTCGTCCCATGAAGAGCCGTTTCAGTTCCTCGAATTCAGGAAGGTCAGTTCCCGCTGTCCCTTCTCGTCTGTCGGGTAGAGCTCCACATATTTCTGGCACTTATCCTTCGCTGTCAGGAAATCCAGACTCTTCTCATAGGCCACAACCTCGTTGAAATAAAGATCCTGTTTCCCTTCATTTCCAGGAAGAGCAAGTCCCTGCGTTATGTACTGGAGCGCCGTCTGGACATCATCCTGTGCCAGCGCGCAGAGCGCCAGCCCGTTGTAGCTGTCCGTGCTGGACGGATCAATCGACTGTACCTGCGTATAGATCGCCTTCGCGTTGTCATAGTCCTTCCGGGCAAGATAAATCTGCCCCATCAGAGACATTGCAGGGACATTCTTCTCCTTGATCGGCTCGGCCAGAGCCTTTGCAGCCTCGTCATACTGCTCCAGATAGAAGTAGATCTGCCCGACCTGGCAGTACCCTTCCGCATCCGACGGTTCCGTTCCGAGCGCCGTCTGGAGATATTCGTCCCCGACAGCCGACAGATGATTGTCATTGTAAACTCTGTAAATATTCAGGTACAGGCTGTAGTTTGACGGATCCAGAGAAACCGCATAGTCGAAATTCGTCTTTGCCTTATCCTGCTCCCCCTGGTAGAGATACGCCGCACCTCTGTAGAAATAGGGCTCCTTCATCTTCTCATCCATCCCGATGAGCGATTCCGCCGTCTTGATGACCGCCGCATAATCCGCTCCGCGGTATTCAGCAGACTCCCGGTACAGAAGCAGATCCCTGACTGTGTCCGGCATCTTCTCATCCGTCGCGGCCAGCGCCTTGTTGAAGGCATCCACCGCATCCTTATACTTTGCCTGCCCCATCAGCGCGATGCCGAGTCCGCGGTATGCCTGAACCGCGTCCTCCCCCTCTGTCACAGCCGTCTCGAAGTCCTGCTGCGCCGACTGGAAATCCGCATCCTTCACGGCACGGTATCCCTTCTCCGTCTTCTGCGTAGAAATCCCGCCCGAACAGCCTGCCAGCAGTCCCCCTGCAAGCAGAGTCATGCCTGTCAGTATCGCCATCCGCCGTCTCACCGACTGCTTCCATCTGTTCATCTTCCCGTTCTCCATAACCCTCTTTCCCGATATGGTCCAGCATCCGCAGCCGTCCGGCGCTTCCTCATCTACACGCAAAATTATAATCCGATGCCTACCAGCACCCGCAACCGCCCGGCGCTTCCTGGGTCCGGATCCGCGCCATCACCTTATCTCCGGTACCCGGCGCCTCCTCTTCCTCACTTCGTGACGTCGATCCACGCCCGGTACCCGGAGTACTGTTCAAGCTGGCTGAGTGTGACCCGCACCGCACTGTTGCCGCTCCCGGCAGCCGGGTAGACGACCTCATGGCGCCTGAGAGACGCATCCAGATACACCGCGACACCCTCCTTCACCGCAAACGGGCAGACCCCGCCTGGCGCATGCCCGATGTATGCCTCCACCTGATCGTGCGGAATCATCATCGCTTTTTTATGAAAGTATTCCTTATATTTATGATTGTCAACGCGGGCCATCCCGGCCATCACGATCAGCACCGGTTTTCCGTCCACAAGAAATGATAGCGTCTTCGCGATTTGATCCGGCTCCGTATGGAGCGCCTCTGCCGCCAGCTCAACCGTCGCCGAAGACTCCGGCAGTTCGATCACCTCGATGCCTGTTCCCCTGAAGTATTCCTTTACCTTCTCTACTGCCATAACGCTGTTCTTCCTCTTCCCACGTGTCTGCATGCCGGCTGCCCCGCCCGAATCTGTGCAGCCGTGTATAACAGGCGTCATTATCGCACATCTCCGGAAAGTTGGAAAGAGCCCCGGCTGGATACCGGGGCTCTATTCACATCCGCATGATGTTCACGTAATGTTTGATTATCCTCTGTTTGTCCCGTGAATCAGCGGGGACAGCGGTTTATAGATCAGGAACGTCACCACAACGGACAGCATGGCCTTCACAAATGTGAACGGCATGTTGAACGTGACAAGGCACTGAAGCAGGTCGCCATCCCGAATCGCCGGATTGATAACCTGATACATCTTGATGATGGCATCCATCGGCATGAAAGCCGTATAGAACGGATAGACGATGAAGTAGTTGATCGGAACGCTCAGCGCCGCCATGACAACCGCCCCTGTCAGTGCCCCTGCAATCGCGCCTTTCTTGGACTTGCGGAAACGATAGATCAGTCCTGCCGGCAGGACGAACGCCGCATTCAGCAGGAAGTTCGAAAGCTCTCCGACACCGCCCGATGAGGTGAAGAACAGATGCAGCAAATTCTTGACTGCAGCGATCACGACCCCGTAAACCGGTCCCATCGCAAATGATCCGATCAGTGACGGAAGATCCGAGAGATCCAGCTTGATGAAGGATGGCATGAATGGCACGACAATCTCGATGTACATCAGGACAGTCGCGATCGCAGACAGCATCGCTGTGACGGCGATGTACCTGGTACGTTTCTGCGTCTTTGTCATAACACGTGGTTTCATTGTTGAACCTGCAGATGAGTCAGCCATAAAAAAAGCTCCTTTCCGTGTACTCTACACTCTGCAAGAGGTTCAGGTGTGAAAGAGATGGAAAGAAACTTCGATTCAGTTCGATATATCTTCTTCCATCCGGACTATACCGTCGGCCCCGGAATCGCACCGGGTCAACCGCTCTCGCGGGTAGCAGGCTTTCACTGCCGGTGGGGAATTGCACCCCGCCCTGAAGATCTCTTTACTTGATTGACAAACCCAGTATAGGGCACAGGGGCCTGAGATGCAAGCCCCTTTCCATTTCCGATCAAAAACTCTTCATCACTTTTCAGCAGAAATCACTGTACCCATCCATCTCTCCGATCACTTGTGATAGATGCAGATCCTTGCTCCGTCCTTCACCTGGCGCAGGATTTCGATCATATTCTGCTGGCTGACTGCCACGCAGCCCGCCGTGTAACCGGAGTTGCCCTTGCAGTGCAGGAAAATCGCGGAGCCCTTTCCCGGCGTGTTCGTACTGTTATAGTCAAGAAACATCCCATACGCATAGCACTGTGTATAATCAATCAGATGCTCCCCTGCGCACTTGTGCGGGTGTTTGCGGATATCGACCAGCCGGTTGTACATATACGGATCACCGCACCAGTACAGATACTGGTTCACCCGGACATAAGGCATGGATGTCCCCGGATTCGCCTGAATTCCAAACCCGGAAGTCAGCCGGAATGTCCCGGTCGGCGTCTGCTTGTCCCCCTCCTTCACCTTATCGATCCCATTCTTCCCGACCTCGCCGTCGCAGGTCAGGATGCATTTCCATGTCCCCGACTCCTTCACATACAGCAGAACATCCGCCCTGCTCCCGCCGGTATACTGGACAAAGAGAAGCTGATTCACACCGCCGTCGTTCTGATACATCTCCAATAGACGTGTCCATCGGTCTTGCTGTCCCGATTGTGAAACCTGTGTTGTCTGCGTTGACTTCCCGCTCTGATCTTCCACGCTCTGCGTCCCCTTTTTTCTCCTGACCCGAACCTTGCAGACAGCCTTGAGCTTTCCATAATAAGCCGTGATCTGTGCTGTCCCCGCTTTCTTTGCATGAATCCTGCCCAAAGGCAAAACCGCTGCCACCTTCGGGTTGCTGCTTTTCCACTTCAGTTTCCGGATATTCGTCTCCACAGCCAGGCGCTGCTTCTGCCCGGCAGCCATGTCAATCCTGGATTCAGCCAGCTTCAATGTCTGTACTTTCACACGGCAGGACAGCACCTTTCCCCCGGGAAGAGCTGCCGTGATCCTTGCCCACCCGCCGGAAATACCCCGGACAACTCCCTTGCGCGAAACCCGGGCAATGTTCCTGTTACTGCTCGCCCAGACAATCCTGTCAGAATGCACATTCCGCACCCGGAGATGCAACTTCTTTCCCTGTGGCACGTAAGCTGTCCGCTGACTGATCGAAGGCGCTGCCGCGGCAAAGGCATTGTTTTTCTCGCCCGTCCAGACAGTCAGCAGCAGGCACAGAAAAAACGCCCCCAGCCAGATTCCCTGAAAGCATTTACAACTCCATTTCATACCCAAATCCTCCATCTCTATTCCCGTTCAGTCTCTGCACAGAGTTTCCTGCTGTTCAGGCATCCTCCCTCCCTGCCCGTCTCTGCCTGCCCGCTTCATACATCAGAATCGAGGCCGCCACGGCCGCATTCAGCGATTCCACCTTCCCCGCCATGGGAATACGGACTCGGACGTCAGCCAACTCTGAGATCCCGTCAGAAAGCCCGCGGCTTTCATTTCCGATCAGGAATGCAGTGCCCTTCGTGTAGTCTTCCCCATCATATGTGTGTCTTCCCTGCAGGTGAGCGGCGCAGACTGCAACGCCCGCCTGCTTCACCTTAGCGATCGCCTCTGGAAGGTTATCTGTATAGAGAAATGGAACCCGGAAAATGCTCCCCATCGTCGATCTGGTGACCTTCGGGTTGTACAGATCCGCCGTCCCCCTGCTCATCAGAATTCCGGTCACGCCGGCACCCTCCGCAGTGCGGATGATTGTCCCGAGATTGCCCGGATCCTGAAGATTCTCCAGAATCAGAAGGAGCGGCTCTGTGCGCTGCCCGAACAGATCCTCGAGGCGGTAGTGCTGCTGGGAAACCACAGCCATCACTCCCTGGGGCGACTGCGTATCCGAAAGATTCCGAAAGATCTCATCCGATACTGTTTCGAAAACCAATTCCTTCTTCCCGGAGATCACAGCCTTCAGCCTGTCTTGAGCCGCCATCGCGGCATCGACTGCCTTTCTGCCTGCTTCGCTTTTCAGAAAAGACTCCGATGCGTACACCTCCCGCAACTGCGCGGCAGGAATCTCTCGGAACATCTTGATGCCTTCCACCAGAAACACATCCCGGATATTCCGCTCAGATGCCTTTCTCTTTAATGCAATCAGATTTCTGACCTTCGCATTGCTTTTGCTCGTAATCATCATTGATCTCCGCAGTTTTCTGCCCTTACATTCCGGCTTTCTCTGCCGTTCCAACGCCTGACGTCTGCGCCCCGCACGGCCATCTGTTCACGAAAGCAGCCTGGCTTCCTTTGCTGTTCCAGTGCCTGACACCTGCAGCCCGCACGCCGTCCGTATTCATCTCATGCTCCACACTCGATGATAAACTGTCGCCTTCACAAAAACAGCCCCGCCCCGGTTTTTTCCAGAGCGAGGCTGTCACGAACCTCCTCATACAGAGAGTCCTCTACGATCGTCGATACATCCTCAGCCGGCCAGTGCCTTCACGGTTCTTACCATCTACACCAGCTGTCTATTTCTGCGTCTTCAGATGCTCAGCGCCTTCGCGACTCTGACCATGTATTCCGGCAGGCTCTTCTGCATCTTCAGCGCCTCCGCAATATCAAAGTCAACCCACTCGCCGCCCTTGACACCGACCACGCGGTTCGTCTTTCCTTCCGCAAGCAGATCGACCGCATACGAACCCATCATCGATGCATACACACGGTCGCGGCAGGTCGGGCTCCCGCCTCTCTGCATGTGTCCGAGAATCGTTGCCCTGGTCTCGACACCGGTCGCCGCTTCAATCCGCCTTGCCATCGAGCTCGAATGCCCGATTCCCTCGGCATTGATGATGATGTGGTGCTTCTTTCCGCGCTTGCGCATCTCGATGATGTGGTTGATCAGCTTCTGCTCATCATAGTCGTAGGATTCCGGAAGCAGAATATCCTCCGCGCCATTCGCAATCCCGCACCACAGCGCGATATAACCCGCATTCCGGCCCATGACTTCGATAATCGAGCAACGCTCGTGCGAGGTTGATGTATCGCGAACCTTATCGATGGCCTCCATCGCCGTGTTGACAGCCGTATCGAAGCCAATCGTATAGTCTGTGCAGGCAATATCGAGATCGATCGTTCCCGGAACTCCAACCGTGTTGATTCCAAGCTCCGCCAGCTTCCCGGCACCCGCAAATGAACCGTCTCCACCAATCACAACAAGGCCTTCAATTCCATGCTGCCTGCATACCTCCGCCGCCTTCTGCTGTCCCTCAGGCGTCCGGAATTCCTGCGAGCGTGCCGTGTACAGAATCGTTCCACCGCGGGAAATGATATCCGACACATCACGTGCCGAAAGGTCCACGATCTCTGCGTTCAGCAGCCCCTTGTAGCCCTGATAGATGCCCTTTACATCCATTCCCTTGCCGATTGCCTCACGGACAACCGCACGGATCGCCGCATTCATGCCCGGCGCGTCCCCGCCGCTTGTCAGCACACCGATTGTCTTGACCTTTGAAGCCATCTTCGCATCCTCCGTTCTCTCAACTGCCCGCCTTTATCTGCCGCACTCCCTCTGATCTTTTCTTTTCTTCATCTTACCCGCATAAGAGATGCGTGTAAAGCGTCCGCTCAACAGGAAATGATTCGGTCCGGCTGCTGTTAACTGCGGTCTTCCAGCTTGTGATAGGTTCTGTGATGCCCGACATACTTGTACGCCGGCCGGATAATCTTTCCGCCGGATGAAATCTCTTCCATTCTGTGCGCGCACCATCCGGAGATTCTCGCCATCGCGAAGATCGGGGTGAAGAGCTGTCTCGGAATGCCGAGCATCGAATAGACAAAGCCGGAGTAGAAGTCCACATTGCAGCAGACCGGCTTTGACAGATGCCGTTTCTCTGTCAGCAGCTCGGCCGAGACCTTCTCGACCGTCTGGTAGAGATTGAACTCCTCCTCCAGTCCCTTTGCCTCAGACAGCTTTTTCGCCTTCTCCTTAAGAATCACTGCTCTCGGGTCAGAAAGCGTATAGATGGCATGTCCCATTCCATAGACAAGACCTGTGTGGTCAAATGCCTCTCCGTCGATGATCTGCTCCACGTATGCCCTGATTGCGCCTTCGTCCTCCCAGTTGTTCACATGCTCCTTGATATCCTTGAACATGTTCTCGACCTTCAGGTTTGCACCGCCGTGCTTGGGTCCCTTCAGGGAAGCCAGCGAGGCTGCCACCGCCGAGTATGTATCGGTCCCGGTCGATGAGACAACATGGGTTGTGAAGGTTGAATTGTTTCCGCCGCCGTGCTCCGCGTGGATGACAAGGCACGCATCGAGAACTCTCGCTTCGAGTTCTGTATACTGACCGTCATCGCGCAGCATTCTCAGGATGTTCTCCGCTGCGGAAAGCTCTTCGTCCGGATACCGGATGATCAGGGACCGGTCGTTGTGGTAATGCTGATACGCATGATAATTATAGACTGCAATCATCGGCATCACACCGATCAGCAGCATAGACTGCCTCAGGACGTTCGGAATGGTGATATCGTCCGGATCCGAATCGTAGGAATACAGCGTCAGAACGGAGCGCTGCATTCCGTTCATGATGTTCGCGCTCGGTGCTTTCATGATGACATCCCGGACAAACTTGCTCGGAAGCTCCCGGTACTGCCCCAGAAGATCGATGAAATCACGCAGCTGTTTCCGGTTCGGCAGCTCGCCGAACAGCAGCAGATAGGTGACCTCCTCAAAATTGAACCGGTGGTTCCGGAACCCCTCTACCAGATCCGTGATCTTGTAGCCCTGGTAGTACAGCTCGCCCTCGATCGGAACCGACTTTCCGTCAACATCGCGGTGTCCGTTCACATCTGAGATCTCAGTCAGACCGGTTAGCACGCCCCGGCCATTCGCCTCGCGGAGTCCGCGCTTCACCCCATATGTTGAATAAAGCGACGGATCAATCTGCCTGGACAGCCCGCCGCTCTGCCCTGCGAGCACCATCAGCCGGTCGTCCCGGATTCTTCTCTCATCATCATTCAGCATGTCATACCGCCCTTCATTTTTAAGCTTTTCTAATACGGTACAGCATATTATTTTGAAGGTCAAGCCTCACCGCCCGAATATGTACGGCAGATCACTTCTTTCCACCCTTCTTTGACTTCTTCCCCTTCTTGCCTTTTTTCTTCCCCGAAGGCCCATGTTCACCAGCCATCTGTTCCCGCATTCCGGCGACGGTCTCCACGGTTGGTACTGGCGGCTCATGTACGCCGGTAGCCTGTTTCCCCGATCCAGTGCTGAACTCTACAGCTGACGCCGGCGGCTCATGTACCCCACCGGCTTGTCCTTCGATCCTGCTCTCCGGCTTTCCGCGATCTGCTCCCCGGACCTTCTCTGAAATCAGGCTTTTCTTTTTCTCTTCCTGCACCCTCTCCTCTGCCACAGTGGCCCTTACCCTTGCGGCGATATCAGACTTCTCCGCGTGCTCGGCCTCACTCAGAAACGCCTCCAGCCTTTCTGCAGCCTCCTGAAGCACCGGTCTGTTGACAGAGTAGATTGTCCACTTTCCGCTGCGCGTCGCCGTCACGACCCCATTGTCTGTCAGCACCTTCATATGATGAGACAGGGTTGACTGAACGATATCCATCGATTCAAGAATCTCTCCGGCGCTCAGCTCCTTCTTCGCCAGCAGCCTGAGAATCCGCAGTCTGTGTTCATCCCCAAGCGCCTTGAAAACCCCGTCATAGTCTTCTCTCTTCATGCTCCCACCGAAATCTCTCATCATCTGCTCCCCCGATTGATCAGATACTGATATATGTCAACTCCTTCCGCCACTCCCATGGCGGAGAAGAATCCTGTCCCGCTGTTTTTCATGTTCTGTTAAAAATCAGACAGCCAAAACCCGATATTTTTAAAAATTTCTCTTGACTTTTTCTTTTATATCTACTATTTTCGATATATGGATGATTCAGATTCTTCTGAACAGATCAGCAAGATCCTGAACCGTCTCCGCAATATATGTCGCGCCTGCCTTCTCGAGCTCCCCCGGTTCGGCAAAGCCATAATAGACGCCGATGGAATCAAGGCCTGTTTCATTTGCCCCCTCAATATCAAATCGCCGGTCACCGATCATGACCACAGAGGCTTTGTCAGCCTGCGTCAGTTTCCCCCTTCTGAAAACCTCCCTGATGATGTCCGGCTTCGAGCTGAGTTTCTCATCCATCGTCGCCCCGACGATCTCAGAAAAATACTGTCCGATCCCGAAGTGTTCGAGAATCTCCCGCACAAAACGTTCAGGCTTCGAGGAGGCGACGGCAAGCTTTCGTCCTTCCTGCTGAAGTGCTTCCAGCAGTTCTCCGATGCCTTCATAGGGATGGCATTCATACAGCCCCTTGCTGCTGTAACGCTCCCTGTACCAGTCAACCGCCTCCATGGCCTTCTCCTCGCTCATTCCATAAAGATCCCGGAAAGAATCGAGCAGGGGCGGACCCACAAATGCCCTCAGCCTGTTCAGATCCGGTTCCTCAATCCCCATCCTTGAGAGCGCGTACTGTGTACTCTTCGTAATCCCCTCTCCTGAATCGATAACTGTTCCATCCAAATCAAAAAGCGCATACCTGTATTTCATCTCTGCACCTCCGCTGACTGAGTGGATCTGCTCGTCCCGCCCTCACCCTCTGCATCATCAGACACCGTTCCATACTGTGCCTCAATATAGGATGTGATCGTTCGGATATCCTGCATCCCGGTATTCTGGGAGACTGCCTCCTGTGAGTCGTCCTTGTAAACAACAACGGGCGTCCCGTCTCCGATTCCGTTGTAGATCAGTTTTACAGCGGCGAGCGGCGTATTGATGCAGCCATGCGAGCCTGCTCCATTGTAAACACTTCCGCCGAAATAATAGCGCTTCTGCAGATCGTGAATCCCGACTCCGCCATTGAAAGGCAGCCAGTAATCAACCGGTGTCGCGTACCCTTCCCCCTTCAGCGTCGCATTGCGGTACTTTCCCTTGAGCGACCAGACACCTCCGGAAGGCGTCTCGTTGTTCTTCTGAGGATTCCCCGTCACGACCGGTGTATCGACAATAAGTGATCCGTTCTTGTAGAACCACATATGCTGGTTTGTAAGATCAATCTCCACATAGGTATTGCCGATATCATTCTTGTCCCGACACAGCCCCGTTGTGAAATAGACAGGTTCCAGCGTTCCCTTCTTCTTTTCCTTCAGCGCCTCCTCCAACTCCTGCGCGGTGGAATCCGCGTCCAGCGTCCATCCGTAATCCCCGCCCTCGAGCTCAACTGTCGTGCCAAGGCTTGTGTGAAAAGTCCGCTTTCTTCCAACCGTGTCCGTCTTGTCCGCCAGCTTCACGATATAGGAGGAAACCTTGCTGTCATCGACGTAGTAATTGCCATCCATATCCAGAGAGAGGAAGGTTTCCGCCGTCATCTCCGGATTGATCTGAACACTCTGATCTCCCATCTCAAGTGTGACATTCGCACCCAGAACCAGATTCAGGGCGTTCGCCTTCTCATTGAGGGCATCATCATCGGCGTACACCTCCGGATTCTGATACAGCCCCTCTTTTTCCAGATCGATGGATGTAGAACCATCATCCAATGCGTGAATGATGGCTGTTTTCGTCTTGTCATAGTCCAGCCTGGTTCCCATGACCTCCTTCGTGATGACAGCCCCATCCGCCGTATACTTCAGCTCTGCGTTCCTGGGCTCGATCACACGGCTGCTGTCAAAGACTGTCAGGTTCCTGATCACTGAATCGACCAATGACGAATCGTATTCCGTTCCAAGTGTTTCTTCATTCGGGGCCAGGATTGTCTTCAGCAGCGTGGCCGGCCAGACCGCCGGGTACTGCTGCCTCATGGCACGGTCAATCATCCCATTGTCCCGGTACTTCATCCCGACCTCGTCAGCGGTGATCCGGTCGCCCGCCCCGCTGTTCGAACCGCTGGAAGAGCGTCCTTTGATCTGAAGCTGGTATCCCTCCACCTTCTTCTCGACCTGCCGCTTCACTTCCTCCACCGTAAGCCCCGAAGCCTTGATTCCAAAGAACTTCGTTGATGGATAAAAGTGATCACTGAAATGAACGCCTGCCGCAATGTATCCGGCTGTCAGAAGGCCGACTCCGGACGCCACAAGAACCTTCCGGAGCGAAATCGTCGAAGCCGTCCTCTGGCTTCTCTCCGCTTTCGCCTGCTGCCCTCCGTCCGCTTCATGCCCTGCCGGTCCGGGATTCCGGCTCTCCGCCAGTCCGATATTCCGGCTCTCAACCCCTCTGGGATTCCGGTTTTCAGCCGGTCTGAGCATCCGGCTCTCAGCCTGCCTGATATTCCGGCTCTCCGCTGGCCTGGGATTCCGGCTCTCAGCCCCTCTGTTATTCAGACTCTCCGCCAGCCTGATATTCCGGCTCTCAAGCAGGGGATTTGGCGCATTCAGATAAGGACGGGCCATCTTCACCGTCCCGAATACGGAAGACGCCTCCTCCATGCGTTTCTCCAGATCACCGGATGCTTTTCTGTCCTCCTCGAGTTTGAGCCGCTTGTCCGCCGCATCCTCTTTCCTTCTGCCTGACATCGGGGCCGACACAGCAGGATTTTCCTTAACGCCAAATAAGCGTCCGTGCATTCCGACCTCCAGCTTTGAAAAAGCTGCTGCCGGCGCACTGACGCCCTTGTCTCTTCTCTGTCTCTGTTCCGCTGCGTATGCGTTCCCCTTCGTCGAATGGACGCTCTTCACACCAGCGGAAGACTTCTTCCGCGACTGCCTCGCTGAAGCTGCCTTCTCCTCTGCCAGAACCTTCTTCCACTCGCGATCGCTGACGTACAGGAGAGCGTTGCCCTCTCTGCCGTAGCGGGAATAACGGCTTGATGACGGCCGATCTACCCTCGGATCTTCCGCCAGATTTCCCCTGTTCATCTGCTGCCCCTTATTGACTGTTTCCACACGAAAACCGCCCTTACAGTCTCCGTGCGCTCCCCACATGCGCCTCTTGCACAGGCCTTTCTGACCAGGCAGGCGGCGAAATCTTTCCCTTCGCTGCCTGCCGCACCGTTCCCGATGGCTGCCTCAGACACCACCGCTCAGAAGTCCTGTGTGAACTACTTGTTATTATATCGAATTCACCCTTAAATTCAACGCCGTTTCCAAATTTTTATAAAGCCCCTGCCGCTCTGTCTGACGTGATTACTTATACAGAATGACCGGTGTTCCTGTATCGATATTCTCGTAGATCGTCGCTGCAACAGCCGGCGGCAGATTGACACAGCCATGCGACCCGTTCGTCTGGTAGATATTCCCGCCAAAGGCCGTTCTCCAGCTTGCGTCATGAAGTCCCTGCCCGTCGTAGAACGGCATCCAGTACTGAACCGGTGTTCCATTTGTCTCATTGGACGGAATCAGCGTCGCCGGACTCTGCTTATAGGCAATCGGGAAGATCCCTGTCTGTGTCTCCTGCTTCTTCGACACATTGCCCGTCACGACATTGCTCTCCACAACCAGCTGGCCATTCTTGTAGAACCACAGATGCTGCTGCGTGATATTGATCTCTACATATTCCAGCAGGTCGTTCGTTCCGTCTCTGCCAACTCCTTTGTACGAATAGACCGGTTCCCGCTCCACAGACGTGTTACTCTGAATATCTGAGAGGAGCTGCTGATATTCCCCATCCTCATCGACCAGATAGCCGTAGTTATTCTCGCTGTCTGTAAATGTAATCTGCTGTCCGCCTGTCGTCGTGAAGGTCCGTGTGTAGTAGATCGTGTTGTACTTTGCGGCAAGGCTTGTCACATAGGCACGGATCTTCTCCTCGCTCAGCATTCCCTGTCCGTCCTGGAAGAACACCCAGTCCTTGATGGTATTCCAGTCCAGCACTTCCTTCTGCGTCCCGAAATCATAGGTGATGACAGCCTGATCATAGGCATTGTATGTGTTCATCTGAAGGTTGAGCGTCTCGTCGGTCGACAGAACATCTGGCTTCTTGTATAGATCTGACGGAATCTCCACGCTCACATCGCCCGCAGGCTTGGCGGAAGTCACCAGCTTTTCGGCCTCCGTCTTCACCAGCTTCTGAATGTCACCGTCATCCAGCTGCGTTCCCTGAACCTCCGGCTTGATGGAGTACGTCTTTGTTCCCTCATCATAGACGAGCTCGGCATTCGCGTTTTCAACTCTGGAATCCTTCAGACTGGCTGCCGTAACCACAGAGCTGATCTTTCCCTCATCCGACGAAAATGGAATATCCAGTGTGAACTCGTTGCCGTTCATGATGCCGTCCAGCAGAATCGGGATACTTGCCCGCTGCTTCTTCAGCGCGTCCTGGAGCCCCGCGAGGAGCTTTGACTGGTCAACCGTATACCCGAGCTGGCTGAGTGTCCAGGTTCCCTCCTCTTTTCCGCCTTCCGTCAGCGTGATCTTCGGTGCTGAGTAGGCATCCGTCAGTATGTGCAGCACATCCTCCGGTTTTCGTTCGGATACATCGAACCCGTTGATGGTTGTCTTGTCAAAATAGGTTGTCCGGTTCCACTCGCGGCTCAAATATGAGACCAGCACAGCAACGGCAACACCAAGCGCCCCAAGCAGCGCAAGCAATACGATCTTAACTGCCTTATTCCCCTTCAAAGTCCTTACCTCTTTATCTTGTACTTGTCTGATGAAACGATCATAGCATTATTGCGGGATGCCGTCACTTGATTTTCCTGTAAAATATTATTTAAAAGTTTCTTAAGACAGAAAAAGAGAACCTGCACGGCGCATACCCGGCAGGTTCTCTTTCCATTCATATCATTCATTTCTTTCCACAGCACTTTTATGATTCACCGTCACCCGTTCACGATGCTCTGAATGCTGCCGCTCTCCGTACAACCCTGTGGTACTTCAGAAGCCAGATACCCGATACAAGGAAGTAGAGCGCCTTTGTTCCGCCTGCCGCAAGCCCCAGATAATCATTGGGAGCAAGCGGAAGAAGCATCAGTGCGAAGAAAACAGCCAGGATAATCGAGAGGATCCCGACATAGGTCGGCACCCGTCCGATGTCGCTGCCGCTCCGGACGTTGACCTTCACGCACTTGAGCGTATACATCCACTGGATGTAGTACATGATCGTAAAGATCGCGATGAAGATCATGATAATCAGCATGATCAGTCCCTGGATAAAGCTGCTTGTGAACCGTGCGCTGGAAGCCCCGACCACCACGAAATACACCGATATGATCAGACCGACTGCCAGTACCAGGCAGGCAACGACAAACTTCAGAACCATCATGACTCTGGCAAGCGTATACCCGCCAAGTCCGAACTTCGAGCGGTCCCGCTTCGTCTGAATCAACATAATCCACAGAGCAAGGGCAAACAGTGCATTCGGAACTGCGAAGATCAGCAGAATCGACAGCTGGACACTCGTCCCAAGCTGCTGGATGATGCCGTTCACGTTGACAGCCATCGACACAATCTGCTTTGCAAGCTCCGTGATCAGCTGCGTCGCGAAGCCATTGCTGCTTCCGAGCACTCCCTCCAGACTCGAATCCAGGTTGGAAAGATTATAATATGCGTTTGAAACCTTCGGGTCCATCGCACCCGGAAGTGCGAGGTTGCAGAAATTCACAGCCACCATCGCCGTGAAAAACAGCGTCATCAGGAAAAACAGAAAGCCCCTGACCATCTTTCTGGAGCGGAACAGGATGGTTTTGCTCCCGACCGCCGTACTCATCCTAGCCAGATCCGGACGGCCCTGCGCCGCCTCCGGCGCCTGCCGGTAGCCGTATCCCGCGCTGCCATACTGCTCTCTCGCGGGTGCCGCATACCGTCCCCCGCGTGCCTCGTACTGCTGGCGTGCGCCGTACGTCTGTCCTCTTCCGACGCCAAAGCTGTCTGCACCGCCCTCCGGCGCTCTCGGCGGAATTCTGCCCGCTGTCGTTCCCTCCGGCTGCTGCGCAAATGACGCTGCCGCCGCACCTGCCGCCCCCTGGCGGTAGTCAACAGCCGCATTCTGAGCAGGTTCTCCGGCCGGCGCCTCCAGGCCGCTCTGTTCGGTTGTCTCCGAGCGGGCAGCTTCCTGATTCAGACTGCCTTCAGGCTGAGCCCCACTCGATGACTCCTGTGTCTCATCGGATGTCTCTGAAGTCCCATCCGTCGTATTCTGCACGTTTTGACCGGACTGCGCCGCAAAATGCTGGAGCGCTTCCTCGTCCGACTGGTCTGCGCGGGACTCCTGCTTCTCTCCGGCCGCTTCTTCCTGCGCAGGCTTTACAGCGTCTTGCTCCTGCGGGACGGCCATATCTTCCGGTGTCCTCGCTGCAGGTTCAAACCCGCTGGCATCTCTCCTGTCCCCGTCCACAGCCGGATCGCCGGAAAAGCCGGTCAGCCTCTGCTCTTCACCGTCCGGACGGTCAGGAAGCTGATTGTGGCATCTGACGCACACTGTCGCGCTGTCGTCATTCTCCGTTCCGCAAAATACACATCTTTTCATGATGACTGATCTCCCCAAACCAACAAAGTTCGATTTATTATAAGCCGCGCAGGCTGAAAGAGCAAGGTTATGATTGCCTGTCCACCTGTGTCCGGGAGACCTGGAGCAGCCTGTTTTTGAGCTCTGCCTCCATCTTCTGCATCTCCGCCTCGGCTGCCACACGCTTCTGGTGCCCTTCCTCCTGGATCTTCACTACATCGTCCAGTGTCGCAATCAGCTGCGCATTGGTCTGTCTGAGCGTCTCCATATCCACAACGCCCCGCTCGGAGGCCTTTGCCGTCTCGACGGACGCCGTATGGAGCTGCTGGGCATTCTTCTGCAGGAGCTGGTTCGTCATATCCGTCACTTCCCGCTCGGCCTTCGCCGCCTGGTTCGAATGCTCTACCCCCAGGGCGATAACCATCTGATTTTTCCAGAGCGGAATCGTGTTTACGATGGTCGACTGGATTTTTTCCGCCATCATCGTATCCGAATCCTGCACAAGCCGGATCTGAGGTCCTGTCTGAAGCGCGATCTGCCTGGTCAGCTCAAGATCGTACAGCTTCTTCTCAAAGCGGTTACAGTAAGCTGCCAGATCCTTCGCCGCCTGCGCGTCCTGCGCATCCTGGCTCATTTTTGCCTTCTCCTCCAGCTTCAGGAGCTCTCCGCCCCGCACCTCGGCGAGCTTCTTCTTTCCGGCCGCGATGTACATCGTCAGCTCCTTGAAATAGGAGAGGTTCAGCGCATACATCCGGTCGAGCGTCGCGACATCCTTCATCAGCTGAATCTGATGCTTCTCCAGCGCATCCGAGATGGCCTTTACCGAGTCCTCCGTCTTATCGAACTTTGCCTGCAGCGCCGTCACCTTGTTCGCATTCTTCTTGAAGAAGCGCAGAAAACCGTTCTCCTCCTTCGTCACATCGAAGCTCTGAAGCTCCGACACCAGTCCGGAGATCTGCTTTCCAACCTCACCCATGTCCTTGTTTCGGACATTTGCCAGCGCGGTATCCGAGAATTCGGACATCTTTTTCTGGGTGCCTGCGCCGTACTGCATGATGGCAGCGCCATTCGTGATGTCGATTTTTTCCGCAAATGCATCAACCATCTTCTGTTCCTCCGGGCTGAGGATCACCTCCGTGTCCCGGATGGCATCCGCCACATGCTCCCGGATGGCCGCCCCTGCCGGCGCACCCTCCGGCGCCTTTGACGCAGCCTCTGGTGCAGCCTGCGGCACCTCCCGGGCAGCTTCCGGCACCTTTGACGCAGCCGCCATCAGCTCCTCTGCGGTCATCGCCGCAGGCGTGGCTGCCGCAAAGCTTCCTTTCTGCTCATCCGCCGCGCTCTGCCCCGCGCCTGCCGAAAGGTCCCCCTCCGCATCACCGAACGTCAGCTCGATCTGCCGGGGCTCCTGCCCTTCCAGGCCGGCTGCCCCGCTGCTTCTGTTTTCGTCCGTCATCCCTTGCTCCTCCCGATCTCGATCCTTGTGATCCTGCTTTCTGATCCTGTCAGGTTACCCTCGCCCCGCCTCAGCCGCTGTCCCCCGCACGTTGTCTCAGGCCTCTTCCTTCTTGCCGGATTCCACCTGTCCCTGTGCCATTTTTGCCATTCCTCCGGCTTCCGCAGCCTGAAGCCCGGCTCCGGTCCCCTGGCCGCTGCTCTGAACTGAAACCTGTACTGCATCTCCATCCGAAGCCGGCATCTGACTCCGACTTCCCCCGGCCTGCGCCTGTCTCATCTGCTGGAATTCATCCTCGGTCAGGCCGTCCTGCCGGAGCATGGACTTCATGACCGACACATCCGTCCCGACATCCCACGCCGTATGCTGGAAGAATGAGTCAAACAGCTTTTCGTACGCATCATTGATGGTGTCCAGCGAGGATTCAATCTCGCGCTTCGCGCTCTCGATATTCTCCCCCTCCACATGCTGGGCATCCAGTGTCGCATAGGTATCAATCAGCTTCTGTGTTGTCGGAAGATAGTAGCTCATCAGCCTGTGGAGATCCGGAGCGCTTTCCGGGCTTTTCTCCACCTGATCAAAGATCCCTGTCACGATCTGCTCAAGTCTGTCGAGCTTCGCCGAAATCTCCTCTCCCGGAATCTCCTCGTTCTTCTGATGAATATGTGCAATGAAAGCCTGCCCCTCGTCCAGAATCTTCTGCGTCTCCGCATCGAGCTTTCTTCTGTGTTCCTGCTGCGCCTTCTTCTGCGCCTGCAGCTTCCCATATTCCGGCAGAGGCTCTCCGCCCAGCTCCGGGGCATCCGCCCGGTCTCCTGACATTTCTTCAGCCTTTTTCCCCGGTTCTATCTTGTGGCTCTTCTTTGTCTTCTGCTTTTCTTCCTCGCGCTTCCTGTGCCTGTACGATTCCATGGTCTGACTGTACAGCCCGTAGGCCTCGCGGCTGAGAATCAGCGTCGTCTCGTCCCGGTCCATATAGACCGGTCCGTTCAGAATCCCCTTCCGAAGGATTTCCTTCAGCGACTTCCGGGTATCCTTTTTGCTCTTTCCAAGCGCCGATGCAATCTCCTCCACGGAAATCACGTCCCTGCCCTTCCGGATCCGCAGGATCGTCTCGGCGTCATCGATGACCTCCAGCTGTTTCACTGAAAGATCCCTCAGCCAGTAGAACATGCCGGTGATTGCAAGGAAAAAGAGCCCGACACCAGCCGAGTGCGCTACAGTAAAGCACCCGATTGCAAGCAGAAGGTTGGGAATCATCCCGACTGTCCCGATGACTTTCCCTGCCGTCGCCGCGAAATTGTTCCGGATCCGGAGGCGGCTGCTGCCTTCATCCGCCGCCCTTCGGGAAGACTTTCCGGCCTCTTCTACCGCCTGCTCATAAGCCGTCTTTTCAGATGTTCTCTTCCCCTGAGGCCTTGTCCCGGACTGCATGCCACGCTCCAGAAGAGAGTCGTGCACAGCATCCACTGCCCGGTTCATCGCCCAGTTGATCTGCTCACTCAGCGCCGAATAGTCCCCGCTTTTAATGGCACTGTCGACCAGCCCGCTGACATCTCTCCCTGCGCGGTAGGTCATATCCTTCCAGCCGGACCCATTCTGTCCGCTCCCGGCTTTCATCTGATCCTGCCCTGCCTGCTTTCCTTCCGTTCCCATTCAAGACGTTCCTCTATCTATGACTGATGTTGTAATCTGGCTTACAGATGAGATTTATTATCGGTGATTTACAGGATAAAATCAACCATCCGCCTTCATCCCGCGCTCCGCACTCGATCACGTGCCATGTCCACCTGGTCGTCCGAACCTGCGCAGATGCCTTCATTCCGCACTCCGCCTTCGATGATGAGCGGTCGCCTTTACAGAAAACGGCCGGCACAAAGTGCCAGCCGTCTTCTTCTCTTATGGTCATTCCGGCGCGGCTCCGGGTATTCCCCCGGCATCCTGCTCCGCTGTTACTCCTTCGCTTTCCCGAGGTAAGCCTCGCGGACCTGCTCATTTTCCGCCAGCTCTCTGCCTGTGCCGGACAAGGTGATCCGCCCGGTCTCCATGACATAGCCGTAGTCTGCCGTCTGAAGTGCCATATTCGCGTTCTGCTCGATCAGAAGGATGGTCGTCCCTTCCTTGTTGATCTCCCGGATAATCTCAAACACCTCCTGGACGATGATCGGCGCGAGCCCCAGTGACGGCTCGTCCATCATAACCAGCTCCGGTTTGCTCATCAGGGCTCTTGCGATGGCAAGCATCTGCTGCTCGCCTCCCGAAAGCGTTCCGGCAGGCTGCCACGAACGCTCCTTCAGCCTCGGGAACAGTGTATAGACGCGCTCCAGGTCCTTGTCGATGCTGTCCTTGCGCATGTAGGCACCCATCCGAAGATTCTCGGCAACCGTCAGATTCACAAAGACGCGGCGTCCCTCCGGCACCATCGTGATCCCGCGCGTGACGATCGTCTCTGTCGGCAGCTTCAGAAGATCCTCTCCCTTGAAGGTAATGCTTCCCGCCGCGGGCTTCACAAGCCCGACAACGGAACGCAGTGTCGAAGACTTTCCTGCGCCGTTGGAACCAATCAGTGTGACAATCTTTCCCTTCGGAACCCCGAAGCTGATTCCGCGCACAGCCTCGATTCCGCCATACCGGACGACCAGGTTGTTGATTTCCAGAAGATTCTCTGTCTTTTCCATGAAACCCCTGCTTTCCTTATTCTCAGGCCTCTGCTGTCAGACCCTTCACCGGCTGTACCGGCTGTTTCGCTGTCGCATGCCCCTTCCGGCTGTACCGGTTTTCCCAGGGTCCAGTCCCGCCGGCCCGGTCCACTTCACACAAATGCCGCCGGCTTCGCACAGGTCCCGGCTCAGTCCGCTTCACACAGACACCGGCTGCCCGGCTTAGTTGGTCTTCCCTGTCCCGAGGTATGCGTCGATGACGATCTGGTTGTTCTGAATCTCCTCCGGCGTGCCCTGTGCAATCAGTTTCCCGAAGTTCAGCACATAGATCCGGTCCGATATGCTCATGATCAGATCCATGTGATGCTCAATGACAAAGACACTCAGATGGAATGCCGCCTTGATCCGGCAGATAAAGTCTGCCAGATCGTCCGTCTCCTGCGGATTCATGCCGGCCGCCGGCTCATCCAGAAGAAGCAGACTGGGCTTTGTCGCCAGCGCCCGGGCAATCTCCAGTCGCCGCTGCTTGCCGTACGGAAGCGACGTCGCCAGCGCATCCGCTTCATCCTTCAGGCCGACCATCTCGATCAGCTCCATGGCGAGCTCCCGGTTTGCCATTTCCTCCCTGCGGTTCAGTCCGAAGGTCGCCGAGAAGACATTCGCCTCCGACCGCATATGAGTCGCGATCAGGACATTCTCAAAGACCGTCATGGCCTTGAACAGACGGATGTTCTGGAAAGTTCTCGCAATCCCGAGCTTCGTGATGCGGTCAGGCGTCCTGACGATCGAGTTGGAATAAAGCTCCGCATTCTCACCGAGGTAATTCTTCCGCATCTTCCCTCTCGGGTGGTTTTCGATAATCGTATCCCCCTGAAACTGCACCCGCCCGTTTGTCGGCTGGTACACCCCGGTGATGACATTGAACGCAGTCGTCTTGCCCGCCCCGTTCGGACCGATCAGCGCGACAATCTCTCCCTTGTCCACATCGAGCGACAGGTTGTTCACTGCCACGACACCGCCAAACTGCATCGTCACATTCTCCACATGGAGGACATTCTCTCTTGGCTCTGCCATCACTGTGCACCTCCTTGTGAAGCCTTCTTTTTCCGCCTGAAGACAGAGAACAGATGATTCCATGAAAACTCTCTGTCTCCCATAATGCCGCGGCGCCAGAACAGCACGACCACCATCAGCACAATACTGTAAATGACCATCCGGAAGCCCGGCCGGAACAGCGGGATCGAGACTCCACCGACCGTGAGCGGTTCATCCAGGAAGCGCAGCCACTCCTGGCCGCCGTTGATCAGGAACGCACCGATGATTGATCCCGTGATGGAGCCGATGCCGCCCAGAACGACGATCAGAAGAATGTTGTAGGTCATCGTGATCTGAAAGGTCTTGGTGTCGATGGAACGCATGAACAGCGCCAGCATGCCGCCCGAGATTCCCATGAAGAACGAGGAAATCACGAAGGACAGCTCCTTGGTCCGGAACAGATTGATCCCCATCGCCTCCGCCGCCACCTCGTCATCCCGGACCGCCTTGAATGCGCGCCCGTAGGAGGAATGGAGCAGTAGCATCATAATCGCAATACAGACAGCTGCCAGAATCAGAGGCTGGAAGATATTGGTAAAGCCCGGGATGTTGTTCAGCCCGTAGGAACCATTTGTAATCTGATCCATCATCGGCGCCGCCAGAACCGTGCGGATGATCTCCGCAAATCCCAGTGTGGCAATCGCCAGGTAATCAGACTTCAGACGCAGAACAGGGATACCGATCAGCGCCGCAAACCCAGCGGAAATCAGTCCGCCGAGAATCATCGCGACCAGCACCGGCACCTGCAGATTCTCAAGCCACGGAGCAATTCCATTCATATAGTAGACGCTCGCCCTGGCTGAAAGCGGAATCGTCAGAACAGCCGTCGTGTAGGCCCCGATTGCCATGAAGCCCGCCGCTCCGAGCGAAAACAGACCGGTAAATCCTGTCACGAGGTTCATCGCAGCCGCCGCGACCGCATAGACAGCCGAGCGTTCGATGATGGAAATCGCATAGGAATGGTCAGAAGCATTCTTCTGATAGAAGGCCATCAGCGCTGCGAGAAGAATGCAGGCCGCAATCGTGAGCACCGCGCTGCGCGCATGGTGCTGATCTCTCCGCTTCTGGTACACATGACCGCTGGATCCGGGAACATACCCGCCGTTCATTTTCGAGGAAACAGCCTTTTCTTTCATCTTGCTCATCCCAGCCACCTCCTCAGACCTTGTCACTTGCCGCCTCGCCGAACAGGCCAGTCGGGCGCACAAGCAGGATGATGATCAGAAGCACGAAGGTAAATGCATCTGAGAACGTCGAGTATCCGAATGCGACGATGAAGGTCTCGCTGATTCCGATGATAAAGCCGCCGATGACGGCGCCCGGAATCGAGCCGATTCCTCCGAGAACCGCCGCGACGAAGCACTTCAGCCCCGGGAGGGCACCGGAGTACGGATAGACCGTCATGCGGTCCGTGAAATACAGAAGCGCGCCGACCGCCGCAAGCAGAGAGCCGATGAAGAAGGTAAAGGAGATTGTGGAGTCCACCTTGATCCCCATCAGTCTGGATGCCTCCGTGTCCTTCGAGACCGCCCGCATCGCCATGCCGATCTTCGTATGGTTGATCAGCTGCAGAAGCAAGATCGTCAGCACCACTGTCAGGATCGGCGTCAGGATCGTGACCAGAGAGGTCGTGACCGGTCCGAATGTCAGGATCTTCTTCAGTCCCGGGATCTCCGGATAGGCCATTGGAATCGCCGTGAAGAGATAGGTCGCCAGGTTCTCCAGCAGATAGGATACGCCGATGGCGGAGATCATGACCGACATGCGCGGCGCTTTCCTCAGCGGACGATACGCCGCCTTCTCGATTCCCATGCCGAGCAGGATTGTGCCCGCGAATGCAACCGGGATCGCGATGAACCACGGCATCGAGGCAATCGCAAAGATCATAAAATAGCCCGACATCATGAACAGATCGCCATGCGCAAAGTTGATGAGGCGAAGGATTCCGTAAACCATCGTGTATCCGATCGCGATAAGTGCATACGCGCCGCCCAGCGAGACACCGGTCAGCAGCTGCTGCACGAATGTAGCAAGACTCATGGAAGTTGCCCCTTCCTGTGTATATGTTCTGACGCACAGCGCCGGTCCTGACAAGGTGGCCGGCGCTGTGATCTGAAACATTCGCTTCTATGAATGGATGACCCTGTAATGGATGACCCTGGCTCTGCTTACTCTGCTTCGGTTGCCGCCTCTGTGGAGGACTCTCCGCCGCCAACCGTGACAATCTTCAGGAACTGGAACTTTCCGTCCTTCGCGATATCGATGTAAGCGGAATCCTTGTTCGCATCACCGGTCTCGTTGAAGGTGATGTGTCCGGTGACATAGTCGCCGTCGATCTTGGAGATCGCATCCTTCAGCGCTTCCCCGTCAATCGTATTCCCTGCTTCAATCGCGTCGCAGATGACGTTGTAGGTATCAAAGCACAGCGCGGAGTTTCCGACGATGGCATCATTGCCGCCGTTGTTCTCAATCCGCTTCTTGTCGGCATTGAGCCATTCCTTGTAGCCCTTGACAAAGTCGGTTGCAACCGGGTTGGAGTCGTCGTTTTCATCGAAGAAAGTCGATACAACCGTCCCCTCCGCATTCTCAGCGCCCGCGTTGTCGATGATTGTCTGATTGTACCAGGTGTCGCCTGCCATGATCGGTGCGTCAATGCCCATCTCACGTGCCTGCTTGATGATCAGCGGTGCCGTTGCGATGGAGGACGGTGCGAAGATGGCGTCTGCATTCGCCGCCTTGACCTGCGCCAGGATCGCCTTGAAATCGGACTGGTTGGTCTGGAACTGCTGCTCGGTCGCGATTGCTCCGCCGAGTGTCTGGAACTGCTTTACAAAGAAGTTCGCAAGACCGGTCGAATAGTCATCGCCGATCTGGTCGATCACCGCAACATTCTTGTATCCGCTGTCAAATGCGTACTGTGCCATGACCGAGCCCTGGAACGGATCCAGGAAGCATACACGGAAGTAATAATCGCAGCCCGAGGTAACCTGCGGATTCGTGCAGGAAGCACCGATTGCCGGGATCTTCGCGTCTGCAAATGTCGGTCCCGCGGCGATCGAGACGCCGGAGCCGTAGCTGCCGATCACGGCGACAACCTTGTCCGCCACCAGCTTCTGCGCAGCGGTCACGGCCTCTGTCTTATCGGACTTGTTGTCGACCTCGTCCAGCTCGACCTTGTACTCCTTTCCGTCGACCTTGACTGTCGGACGGATCTCATTCGCGTAGCGCGCACCCTGAAGCTCCTGGAGGCCGCCGCCGCCATTCTCACCTGTCTGCGGCTCAAAGACACCGATCTTGATGGTGTCATCTGCTGCGAGCGCCGTCATGGACATGACCGGCATCGTCGCGGCTGCCATCGCCGCTGCACAGATTACGGAAATCATCTTCTTGTTCATAACCACCCCTCCTCTTTCCGAAGCCCTTGGTTTGTGCGTGTAGCGCGGACAATTGTCTTTTTATCGGCTACATGCCACGAATTATATCACTCACAGTCCTTCAATGCAAGAAAGAAGGAAAACTTTTTCGGTCTTTCCCTGAAGTTCTGCAAATGTTTGTGCATCGAAAAAGGGGATGCAGACTTGCTTAAAGTCTGCATCCCCTTTGATGTTGAGATAAGAATACGCCATTCAGACAGGCTTGTCCATCCCTTTTTTCTGTTTTGGGCGTGATTTTTGCGATATTTTCCGGTTTCCCCTGTATTTTTACTGCCCGTGTCCGCCATTTTCCGGCTTCTCAATATTTTCAGAGCCATGCAGCGGACTTCACACCGCCGGGCCGGCAGAGAGGGAACTGCAGGCGCCTCACCGCACGGTTACCGTCACCTGTCTGATGATGGGAGCGCTTTCCAGGTTGACGGCACGGACCGTAATCGTTGCGGTTCCTTTCCGTCTCGCCGTCAGTTTTCCAGTCGAGGATACGGTCACGACCTTCTTGTTGGAGCTCTTGTACCGGATCCGGCTTGTCGCATTCGCCGGTATCAGCTTCGGATACAGCTGCCTGGTCCTGCCCTTCTTCAGCGTGTATACGGCGCGGACATTCCGGATCGCCGTGGCATCGACACCGGTGACCGTCACCGTCACCTTCACCGAAACCTTTCCAGATGTGACCGTGACCTTGCAGCGGCCCGGCGCCACCCCGCGGATCTTTCCGGATGCATAGACCTTCGCAACCCTCGGATTGGAGCTCTTGTACGTCACCGGATTCTGGCTTGTCAGCGGAGAAAGCACCGGGTTCAGCCTGACGCGCTGTCCCTTCTTCAGCGTGACCGTCGCTGGCAGGCCTGCGATCGCTCTCGTCTTCACGATCCCCCTCTGCACCTTCACAAGTGCAGTGATCTGCAGACCGCTGGCAGCCGTCGCCGTGATCGTGGCTCTTCCCTTCCTGCGAGCGCGGATCGTGCAGGTTCCGTTGAACTTGCCGGAGACTGTGAAGATTTTCCTGTCTGAGGACTCCCACTTCTGGATATAATCACCGTTCGCAAGCGCCACGCGGAACTTATCCGTGGTCTTCCCTGCCTGAACCGGCACGGACGTCATGTTCGCCGAGATCGTCGGCGTCAGTTTCGGAACCGACTCCGTCTCCTTGTACCCGCAGACTGTGCAGACACGCTCCCGCTCGCCGGCAGCCCAGACCGTGGTATCCTTCGTCACCTTCCAGTCACCGTAGGTGTGGTTGACCGTGTCGATCGTAAAGGTCACAGTCCTCGTACCATAGACTGCATCCGGCGAATACTTCGACCAAAGCCGGCAGGTTACTCTGCAGGACGGATCGTCAATGCCCTTCAAGGTCGCCGTGGTCAGGACAGCATCCGCATTTGATGAAACCTTTTTCGTGTCCCAGGAATCATACTCATCAGTAGGATTCCAATCCGTCCCAAGCTCGTCGCCATACAGCTTCAGGCTCCCCTTGATCTCCATCTGCGCCGTGCCGGAGCCTGCGACACTTGCAACCTTCGGAGAAACATGAAGCGCTGTATCCTTCGTATCGATCTCAAGCGGGTCACGAACAATATAGACCAGTGTGTAATCCTTATTTCGATTTGCATCCGCCTCTCCGGCTATCGTAACCGTGCAGAAGTATGCATAGACACCTTCCTTCAGTGTCGTTTCTGCCGTGTCGGATACACTTCCTCCATTCTCCTTCGGCTGCGCTCCCGACAGCCGATCAATGATATCCGTACTGGTATTGCTTGTCCAGGAAAAGGTTACCGAAGCGTTCTTACTCAGATTCGAGGCTTCCGCTCTCAGCGTCAGCTTTGTCCCATCTGCTGCTCCCCCATTTGCCCAGACAACCGTTTTGTCTGACCGTCCGCCGTAGTTCGGGGTCTGACCTTCAATCGACGCCGTCAGCTTGACTTCTCCCTGAACCTTTTCCGGCTCCTCTGCCAGCTTTCTCTCATCCAGCTGCGCCGTCTCTGTCTGGCCTGCTGCTGCCTGCTCAGCCTCCATCTGGGCCGAAGCTGCCTGTCCGGACTCTGTCTGACTGACGGCTGCCTGTCCGGGTTCCGTCTGCCCTGAAGCCGTCTGTCCGGACTCTGTCTGGCTGACAGCTGCCTGTCCAGCCTCGATCTGGCTTGGATCTGTCTGGCTGGCCTCCGCCTGGCTTGAAGCTGTCTGGCTGGTCTCCGCCTGTCCGTTTTCTGATGCGGAAGATGCATCTGCATCAGACTGTCCGTTTCCCGTGTCCGCACTGCCCTTCTCAGGATCTGAAGTCTCCCCTGTGGTCAGCGCCGGATTGCCAGTTTCTGCCGTCGCAGCAGTCTCCCCGCTTCCTTCATCAGCAGGCCCGTTCCCGGAAACTGCCTGAGCCGCAATGCTTTCCTGTGCCGGCACAGTTGCCTCGGCAGCTGTCGCCAGTGTGCCCTGGCTGGCCGCCATCACAAGCGCCAGAAAAACCGCAGCGAACCTGTTTCTATTCCTCATACCCATTCCATCTCCTCTGAAAACCACCTGCACGGTCCGGCTCATGGCTGCTGAAGCCCGTCTCACAGCAGCATATGCAATCCTGTCTCCAATCCTGCCTCGGCTCCGCTGCCTGACCGTTTTTAACGCCCATACAGCTTATCATTGCAAAAAAGCAGATTCAAGACCGGCTGTCTGCAATCTGGTTCCAACTTTTGTACTTCTTTCGTACAAACCGGCTGCTCTGGCCCTCATGCTCCTGCCCATTCACCACAGCTCCTATGCGCGTTTTTTCTTCTCTCTGACCGCATCCATCAGCCTGAGAATCCGCTCGGTTGCATGTCCGTCGCAGCCGCCCATGAACCGGTACTTGAATTCTCTGACGCGCAGCCAGTCAAAGCCCGTCTCCATCCGGCGGATCTCCCGCGCCACATCATGCGTCGAATGGCAGATAGGTCCGGGCATCATCTCACGGACGGGGTAGTAGAATCCCCGCTGCTTCTCGTAGTCCTCGAGATCGAACGCAAAGAAAACCATCGGCTTCTCAAAAAGTGAATACTCAAACACAATCGACGAATAGTCTGTGATCAGCATGTCGGAGGCTATAATCAGGTCCTCGATCCTCAGATCCGAGACATCCATCGCAAACCCTTCCGCTCCTCTTGGAATCACGGCCTTCTTCCTGACAAATGGATGCTGCCTGATCAGCAGCAGATAGCCGTCCCCAAGCTCTTCCTTCAGTCGGAGAATGTTCAGCTGGTCCGGCGAGGCCGCCTCCCGGACGGATCCCCTGTAGGTTGGCGCGTACAGAAGCAGTTTCTTTTTCTCGAACACACGCTCGCAGTCCCTCGGCATCGCGCCGCCCTTTTTTCCAAAGGACCCATTCGCACTGATCAGGCACGCCGGCGCCGGCTCATCCCGCAGTGACGGATTTCTGTCCTCCAGCACATGACGGACACGCAGCGCTGCATTTCTCCGGATCTTGCTGTGGAAGTAAAGGTCTGTCCGGCTCACCCCGATCGGCAGAATATCCTGCACGCGGTCCTCCATATGGAAGGCCTCCGCATACGCCCATACTACCTCTTCTGATGAGACGGTCACGTATGAAAAATTCTTATGCACCGGGTATTTTTCCAGATCCGCCTCTGTCGTCCCGAACCCTTTCCCGACCACACTGTAGCCGAACTTCTTGAAAGCGCCGCAGGCATGCCAGGTCTGGATAACCGTCGTCTCCGGACGAAGCGGGAGGCTGCTCAGGAAATACGATGATTCATTGACAAAAACATACTCTGCCCGCGCGATTTTCGGAATCGCGGCAAGGCAGCGGAGCGTCACCGACGCCGGGTTCTCCATCCCCTCGCGGATACAGACCGTGTCGAAGCTGTAGGACCCCTGCGTGCCTTCAGCCTTCTCCCCGTTTTCGCCGCTCTCACGGCTGCGCCTCTCCAGCGCCGCCCGGATCAGACGGAAATTGTCGGTCAGCTCCTTCTCCCGAACCTCCAGGAACACAACATAGCCGGGCCTGACCGGTCTCTTTGCTGCCGCCAGATAGTGGGACGGGTAGAGCTTCTTCAGGCTTGTATCCTTGTACGCCGAACGCACCGCACTGTACGCTGATTGAATGGTATTCTTTGTTCCCATACCTGCAACTCCCTTCCCGCCGGCATCATTTCGTCCGATATGTCCGTGTATCATGATTATCATGATTATTGAAATGATAGCACACATCCCGGCTGAATCGCAGCGACATATCGCAATTTGGCAAATTGTGTTATGATTGTTTCAATTTCATGAAGCCTGTGTAAAAAACATGAAATCTCATAATAGAAGAAATAGAAAGGAAATCCTTCTATGATCAACCAGTACAACCGGGGAAACAACCGTCTTTCACGCCTTTTCTTCCGCTTCTGCCATGGCATTTACTGGCGCCTGAAACGGGTTCCGCCCCTGAAACAGATCAGAAGATACTTCGGGCTGAAGAGAAGCGACAGGCTTTACAGAGAGACCATTCCTGCCTGGTACCGTTCAGAGGCAGGAAAACCGGTCGATGATCAGAAGGTTCTTTTTGTCGAAAACCGCGCTGTCTCGCTGTCTGATAGTTTTCGGCTGATCTATGAAGACGTAAAGCAGGCAGGATACACCGTCCATGTCCATTATCTGCATGAATTCGACCCGGGGACAGACTCGATGAAGCCACTGGAGGCGTACGCAAAGGACGCTGCCACAGCGAAGTACATCTTTCTGAACGATGCAGCCATTGCCACCAGCAGCTTTCCGCTGCGGAAGGAGACGATGGTCATCCAGCTCTGGCACGGCTGCGGTGCTTTTAAGAAATGGGGTGCCAGTACGGCAAATAAAAAATTCGGAGCAAGTCAGAAGGAACGTGAAAAGCACTTTTTGAATTACTATAAGAACCTCAGCCTTGTCACCGTCAGCAGCCCGGATGTTGCGTGGGCATACATCGAAGCGATGGGGCTTGAGAATCAAAAAGAGATCGTCAGGCCAACAGGTGTCAGCCGGACAGATGTCTATTTTGACCCGGAATTCATTCAGAAAAATACAGAAAAGATCCACGCCGTCTTTCCGGCATCCATCGGAAAGAAGATCCTCCTTTTTGCCCCGACCTTTCGCGGAAGGGTTGCAGGGGCCTCCACTCCGGATTTTCAGACCTTTGACCTGCGCAGGCTGAAAAAGGAATTCGGAGATGAGTACGTCGTCGTCATCAAAAACCATCCCTATGTCGGTCCTGTGGCCACACCAAAGATCCCGGCAGATCTGGATGGAACCTTCGCGATGGATCTGACACACACCTGCACAATTGAGACACTGCTGTGTGCGGCCGACCTTTGCATCACGGATTACTCTTCACTGGTCTTCGAGTACTCCCTGCTTGACCGTCCTGTTCTGTTCTACGCCTATGACCTCGACGACTACAACGACTGGCGTGGCTTCTACTACAACTACAGCGAGCTGGCTCCGGGGCCAGTCTGCAAAACGATGGACGAACTGACCGGCGCGATCCGTCAGTCAGAAACTGCCTTTGACAGAGAGAAGCTGGCGGCTTTCCGGAAGAAGTTCATGAGCGCCTGCGACGGTCACTCGACAGAACGGATCGAGCAGCTTGTTTTCGGAAAGTCCCTGCGCTGAAGCTCAGGCCGTCATCCGCCCCGGGAGAGAAGGCATCCTACTTCTTCCCGACACTTCCGACCAGGATTCTGGTTTTTAGCTCCTTCTCCGCCATCTCCCAGGCCTGAAGGATGACCTGGTCCATGTTGTAATATCTGTACGTCCCGAGCCGGCCGCCGAAGAGGACGCCCGGCTCCTTCTCAGCCAGCTTTTTATACTGCTCATACAGCTTCATGTTGGCTTCGTCGTTGACCGGGTAGTAGGGTTCCATGCCCGGCTGCCACTCTGTGGAGTACTCGCGGGAAATAATCGTCTTCGGAAGATCATTTCCTTCCAGATCCTTTCCGAACTCGAACCACTTGTGCTCGATGATTCTCGTCCACGGAGCCTCGCTGCCCGTGTAATTCACGACCGCATTTCCCTGGAAATTCGGCATATCCAGCTCCTCCGTCTCAAACCGGACGGTCCGGTACTGCAGATGCCCCAGCCTGTAGTCAAAGTATTCGTCGATCGGCCCGGTGTAGATCACCTTCCGATACTTCCCTGCATACTTTTTCGCGAATGTCCGGTAGTCAATCCCCGTCATCACCGGAACGCCCGACAGAAGCTTCTCAACCATCTGCGTGTACCCGCCGATCGGAATCCCCTGATAACGATCATTGAAGTAGTTGTTGTCATAGGTAAACCGAAGCGGCAGTCTCCGGATGATGAAGGCCGGCAGCTCCGTGCACGGGCGTCCCCACTGCTTCTGCGTGTATTCTCTGATCAGTTTTTCGTAGATATCCGTCCCGGCGAGAGAGATCGCCTGCTCTTCCAGATTCTGCGGGACAAATGCTTCTTCCGGCGCAAGTCCGCGCTCTTTCTTTTTCTGTGCGATATATTCCGCTCTCTGCTCCTCGATCTTTGCCTGTACCTGCTCCGGTGTATAGAGCCCCCACATCTTCGAGAAGGTGTTCATATTGAACGGCAGGTTGTAAAGCTCATCCTTGTACCGGGCTACCGGGGAATTGATATAGTGGTTGAACTCCGCATACTGGTTCACATACTCCCAGACCTTCTTGTCAGATGTGTGAAAGATATGGGCTCCGTATTCATGAACATCGATATCATCCCGGCGAGACGTATAGACATTGCCGCCGATGTGATCGCGCTTGTCAATCACAACCGCAGACTTGCCAGCCTTGCAGGCTTCATTTGCAAAGACAGAGCCGTACAGGCCGGCCCCGACCACCAGATAGTCGAAAACCTTTCCGGACTCGATCTCCTGCCGGTCCTCCCGCTCCTTCTGCGCGTAAGAGTACACCTTCTCCTGGTGCTCCAGATACGCGTTGCAGACCGTCTCCGGATCCCCCTGCATCACGACATCGCCCTTGTCAAGCCACAGGACATGGTCGCAGAGCCGGATGACCGACGGAATATCATGGGACACATACAGAAGCGTCGTGCCGCCGGAAAGCATCTCCTGCATGCGCGCATTGCAGCGTCTCCTAAAGTTCGCGTCCCCGACCGACAGCACCTCATCGCAGATCAGGATCTCCGGATTGACCATCGTGGCAACCGCGAAGCCCAGCCGCGCCTTCATGCCGGAGGAATAATTCTTGATCGGCGAGTCGAGGAAGCGCTGAAGCTCCGCAAACTCGACAATCTCATCGAAATGCTCCTCCATGAACCTTCTCGAATGTCCGAGCACCGCCCCGTTCAGAAAGATATTCTCACGCGCCGTCAGCTCCTGATCAAAGCCCGCACCGAGCTCGATCATCGGCGCAATCTTTCCCCGGACCTGAACCGTTCCCTTGTAAGGCTTCAGGATTCCGGTAATCATCTTCAAAAGCGTACTCTTGCCGGAACCATTTGTCCCGATCAGCCCCCAGGACTCACCCCTCTTCACATGAAGGTCCACATCCTTCAGCGCCAGGAACTCCTGGAAGGTCAGTTCATGCCGGATCTTCCGGATCGTAAATTCCTTCAGATTGTCGACCTTGATGTTTCCAAGGTTAAAACGGATCGATGCATGATTCACATCGATGATATTCTCAGCCATAGAATCTCTCCATTTCTGCCAGTATCTCCCGTCTCCGGCAGTTGACGACCGGCTCTGGCGGTCCTGCGCCCGGATCTTCCGATTCGGTACGGTTCAGATGTGAAGGATAAACTCATCCTTCTTTTTCTGAAAGACATACAATCCCAGCACCAAAGCCGCGAACGCCCACAGCCAGCCTCCGACGACCAGCCTCGGTCCCGGCATCCTGCCGACAAGCGTAATGTCCCGGAATGCAGCGATGTAATAGTACATCGGGTTGAAGCCCTTGATGATGACCTGAAGCAGGTGCGGCAGGTTTTCGATCGGATAGAACAGTGGCGTCAGGTACATCCATGCTGTGATAAACGCATGGTAGATATATTCCATGTCACGGAAAAACACCTCGAGCGCTGCAAGAAGGAAAGTCAGCCCCAGACTGAAGATGTACACCTGCATGATGATGACGACCAGATATAGCATGGTCCAGTAGAATGCAGAGCGGGTGGCAATCATCACGATGAAGAAGGCACCCAGCGAGAAGACCGAATCAATCATTGTACTCGTCACCTTCGACAAGGTGAAAATATACTTCGGAATATAAGTTTTCTTCAGTAGCGATGCGTTGTTGGTCACAGACTTGAGTCCGTTCTGGGTTGCCATCCGCATAAATTCAAACAGAACACGCCCTGTCAGCAGATAGATCGGATAATTCTCGATATTCTTCTTGAACATCGCCGAGAACACAACCGTCATGACAACCATAATCAGGAGCGGATTCAGTACGCTCCAGATATACCCAAGGACGCTGCGGCGGTACTTCAGCTTGATGTCACGCTTGACCAGCTCCACCAGCAGATCCCAGTACTTCCGGAACGTCCGGATCCGATTCTTCCACTTGCTGCCCATCTGCAGTTCTCCTTCGCTTCTCTCTTCCAGGCGCCCCGGCATTCCTGCAGCACACCGCCCGGGCACCCTCTCATTCTTGACCGCTCTGTGCGGTCATTGCTGCTTGTCCTGGATTTCCAGCGCCTTGAGATCCACTGTGATCACCGGGCAGACAGACAGATTCATATCCGTCACATCGTCCCCGTACATCATCACCGTCCCTGATTTGGACTGATAGACAGCCGAAGACAGATCATGTCCGGGTGCTGCCAGCCACATGTCCACCGCCGGCTTTTCAAACACATCGGAATAGGTCTTCAAATCTTCCAGATCAAAAATCCGCACCTTATCGGTGAGTGGTTCAGAAGGCGCAGAGACTCCATAAAAATCATTGCCGGACGGCGTATACGTCATGTCCACAAGCGCTGCCTGCTCCAGCTCTGTAAACTCCCCCTGCAGCACCCCGCCATTCAAAAACGCTCTGAGCGAGCTGTCCGCCCATGAGACATCCTTCCGGACGTTATGAAACTGGACGCTCCGGAAGACACTGTCTGCCGATGGCGCTCTGCAGATCATCAGGAGCTTCTTATGGCTTCTCCGAAGGACCAGCCAGTCCTGCCCCGCATAGGACACAGTATCACCCTTCTTTGCTTCCGGGAGTGCCTTGCGTTCCGCTGCCTCTCTCTTCCGCAGATACAGCTGCCTGTACTTCTCCGCCTGCTCTCTGCTGTCCAGCAGATTCCCCAGCTGTGAAAAACGACTGTACGCCGACTGGTACTGTCCACCGATGCCTTCAAGCCTAGCAGCCATATAGTTCATGTAGCCACCCTTGTAGCTTCTGGCAATCAGTACCACCAGCGCCACAATCACCAGAAGAACCACAGCACGCGTGATCTGGAACCTCCGGTTCAGCGCCTTCGCCCGCTTCCGGGCATAATCCTGCTTCTCATCGGCATCCCGGTATCCCTGAAGGTTTGCAAACTCTCCGGCAGCCTTGCCGAATTCATGCTCCTCCTTCGCCTCCGCCAGATGACGGCAGGCTCTCTGATAGTCCGCCTCTTTCTTCTGTACCTTTGCCTCCGACAGCTGCTTTTTGCAGGAATCATAGAGCGTTTCCGCTCCCGGATAGCCCTTCACATCTGACAGAAGCGCCTCCGCCGCCTCCAGGTTCTTCACCCGGTAAGCCGGGGACACGACCATCGGATCGACACTCAGCTTCAGCTTCGCCCGCTGAACCAGCGCTTCATCCGACTCATAGTTCCTGACCTTGCGCTGTTTTGATTTCAGATAGTCCCCGAAATTGATCTTTGCCATATACGTCCTGTTTCCCCGTATGATTTACCAGGCAGAAGCCCGGTCCGCCTGCTCATGAGTCCTTACTGCACCGATCGGAGGATCTCCACCGTATGCCGCAGTCCTGTCTCCATGTCAAACCGCGCCCTCCAGCCCAGGTCTTCCAGCTTCCTGCTGTCAAGAAGCGCCTTGGTCGCCCTCGAATATCCGGCCGCTTCCACCTGGTCCGGAATCTCAAAGACCACCTTCGTGCCCGCTTCCTTCGCAATGAGCGCCGCCAGATCCTTCAGGGTGATATCGCAGCTTCGCGTCGCAATGTTGTAGGCTTCCCCACAGTCTCCAAGCAGCAGAACTGTCAGCAAGCCAGAAACTGCATCGCAGACATAGGTATAGGAATAATTCTGGGTCCCTGCGCTCTTGAGCACGATGTCTTCCCGCTCTACACCCTTCCTGATAAACTGGGAAATCGCCTTCGTGTCACTCATCAGCATAGACGGACCGAACGACCTGGTGAACCTCGGAACCACGACATCCAGCCCCTTCTGCCGGATATAAGCCTGGCAGAGCGCCTCGCCCGCCCGCTTGCTTTCCGGATAGCCAGCGCGCATCGTATTGCAGTCGATGTAGCCGCAGTATTTCTCATCAAACAGCTCCACATCGCCTCGATTCTCCCCATAGATTTCATTGGAGGAGGCAAATGCAAACCGCCTTGCCCCGGCCTTCGCCGCAAACTCCAGAAGATTGTTCAGACCGATGATGTTCGTTACGACCGTCCCGATCGGATCCGTCGCGTAGGCGACCGGGTGTGTATTCGAGGCCGCGTGAAAGACATAGTCCACATGGCTCAGCCCCGCTGCACGGAGCGATTCCTTCAGATTCTCCACGTCATCAATATCACACTGGATAAACGTAAACAGTGGATCGCCCCAGTACTCCTCGAACCTGGACTTTCCTTTCTGTGCATTTCTCCCGAGTGCGAGGAGATGGCAGCCCAGACCATCCTCGTGGTTTTTCTTCATCAGCACATGAATCAATGTGCTCCCGATCATCCCGGTTGCACCCGAGATCATGAAGGATGCGCCCCGGAGCTTCTCCCACGGGAGCGCCAGCGCGGTCACGCCGCTCAGATCCTGCTGAAACAGTTCACTCTCCAGAAGTCTCATCATCAAAATACCCTTACTTCAGCCAGTTATCCCTGTCCATCTTCAGATACGCCTTGAACATCTCCAGATCATCCTTCGTTGTCAGCTTGATGTTCTTGTCAGAGCCCGCCGCAAAATACAGCCGCTCCCCCAGCTCCACCATCATAGTGTTCGTGTATGAGGAACCCTTGATCCCGATCCCCTCCGCGAATGCCTTGTGATACGCCCAGTCCAGCTTCCCGAACTTGTATGCCTGCGGTGTCTGTACCCGTCTCAACGTCTCACGCGGTATATACTTCACCGTCGAGATCTCGTCATCCTTGACGAAAATCTGCTCATTGTAGGGCATGGAAGTGACGCCATTTCCATACTTCCGGCACGTCTCAATTACGTCCGAGAGCACAGAAGCATCCACCAGCGGACGAATGCCATCGTGGATGATGACAATATCATCCTCCGCACACTTGTCCTCCAGGCCGTAGACACCATTCCGGATCGATTCCTGCCCGGAATTGCCGCCCGGCACGATCCACTTCAGCTTGTCGATACCGAACTGCTTTGCATACGCCCAGACCACATCGTGCCATCCGTCGATACAGACCAGCTCGATCGCATCGATCAGCGGATGTTTCTGAAATCCCTCCAGCGTATAGATCAGCACCGGCTTGTCATACACATTGATAAACTGCTTCGGGATATCCTGTCCCATGCGGTGGCCGGAGCCACCCGCGATAATCAGTGCAACGTTCATATATCCATCCTCATAAAAAATGTATCATAGACGTCCACCATACCACAAAGTGAAAAATCGGGCAATCTTACGCATCTACAGGACCGGAAGTCTCCCCGTCTTCCCCGAAGCAGTGGGCTCTGATCCTCTCTGCAATGCGTGCGGTCGACTGCCCATCGCAGGCAGACAGGTACCGCCTCAGGAATGCATCCCTTTTCTTTGCCTGGCTACCTATCCAGCCCGCTGTCTGTCCCCCGCTCCCTGATTCCAGTGCCCCGTCATCCACTTTGCTTTCGCCGGTGCACAATCCCGGATCGTCATCTCCTGCTGCCCGTCTGACCGCATCTGCCAGCCTGTCAGCATCCTTCACAATCTCTCCCGGAATCTCATGGATATCCATGTAGGTTCCACGCTGCGCCATATAGGTATCGAGATCCGGAACATATAGCACCAGACCACCATGCATGCCCAGGCTGCCATGCAGATCCTGCTGATTTTGAATCTGCGCTGCCAGCAGGTACTCATAGATCAGAGACGAATAATCCGCGATCAGCACATCCACAACCGGGTAAAGCTGCTCCGTCGGGATCGGGCAGTGATTCTTCACCGCATTCCGAGCCTCCTTCATATGCGGGTGCACCCGTGTCAGGACAAGGTACTCTTTCCCGAGCTGTCTCTGAAGCTTCTCTGTATCCAGATCCATCAGGCCCGGCTGCCCCGCATTCCCGCGAAATGTCGGCGCCCAGAGCACAACCTTCCGGCGTTTTCTCAGGCTGCCTGTCTTTCTGCCGCCCCTGGCTCCTGTCTCCCTTCCGCTTCCAGCTCCTGCCTCTCCGCCGCTTCCTGCACCTGACTCTCTGCCGCTTCCAGCACCAGTTTCCTCGTAGACGTCCGGGTACAGCTCCCGGAACGCCTCAATACACCTGTATCTCCATTTTCTCGAGAAATACAGGTCTGTCCGGCTGACGCCAATCGCCTGCACCTCCCCGTGCGTCCGGTGCATCGCGGACGAAAATGGTTCCACCGCCGCTTCCGCGCTGACGGTGACCAGGCTCAGGTTCCGGTACACATCTCCATGATACCCCTCCGGAATATCGTCCTTCGCATCATACCCGAACTTCTTATAGCAGCCGCAGGCATGCCACAGCTGGACAACCATCGTGTCCCTCTTCTTCCGGCAGGAAGCAACCGGCAGGAAATTGTCGCAGACAACGACCACTGAAGCTCTGGCGTACAGCTTCATGAATCGCGTCGAATATTCCATGACCTCCGCCTTCGACGCCCTGCCAAAATCCAGGTACATCTCTACGATATGGTAAGCCGGCTGAACACGGCTCTGTTTCAGTCTCCGGTACAGCAGCTCCATCGCTTCCGGCCTGCCGTCATGGTGGGCATCCGCGAAGACAATCAGATTCCGCTCCACCCTGCAGCAGCGGTGAAGGTCATACACCGCCGGCAAATAAACATTCTGAGAAAACATCTTGGCCTGCTGCTTCAGCTGAAATTCCACTCCCACAAGTGTCTCCCTTCCAGTCCGTCGTCGCAAAATTACGCCGCCTCATCCGCATCCTCATCCGCGGCAGGCTCCATCCCGACGCTCCCGCTTCTTTCTAAAGCGGTCTGACCAGCTGTTCCGGTCTCATCCCCTGCGCTGATATTTCCATCCGTACTCTTCCTCAAAACGGGAACTGCGTTTTGATTCATCTGCCTCACCAGATCAAGGCCAGCCACCATCCCATTCTCATACCGGACTTTATACAGCTGCCCGTCCGAAATCTGATCCGGGGTGACGTTCATAGCGAATACGGTCTCCAGATTCTCCGCCAGATATTCATCCGCCGCATACAGCCAGATGTACTGATAATTGCCCTCCACAAGAATCTGCGGCAGATTCTCCAGCTTCGGCGTATCATACTCCTGAATCCGGATCTCACAGCCGTTCTCCGTGAAGCGCCACGGATCACTCAGGTAATTGCTGGACTGCCTGCCAAGATGGTAGAACGCAATGTTCTGCGGATACTCATTATCGGTGCGCTGATTCAGGAAGTAAACCCTTTCTCCTTGCACCGCCTTGCTGACCTTCCTGACTTCCGCATTGGCCTCCGTGATGTCCTCGCTCCCGCTGATCTGATAATCATTGAATGCCGTCGCAGACGACAGGAACTTGTCATTGATTCCCCAGGAAAAGAACAGAAGAAGTCCCAGTGCGCCAGCCTGAACAATCCTGCGCCTCGTCGTCACTCTGGAAAGCAGAAGCGTCTCACCACCCTCTTCTGTGACGCTTTCTCCTGCGGAGAACCACAGCGTCAGCACAATCATCAGGTCATAGATCATGAGAATGCTGAAATACCGCTTGATGCCCCTGACAATGACCGCCTCCTCATAATTGAACAGGCAGATATAGGACGCCGCCAGGAACACAAGAAACAGAACCGCTGTTGCAATGAGGTACCCGATCCTTGCTTTCGCTGCATTCATCCTCCCAGTCAGCCAGCCAAGCCCAATCAGCAGGACGAAGAACAGCAGCATGAACATAAATGGGTAAAGTTCGAGCCTGGACGCTCCGCCGAGCTTCTTCCCAAAGAACGCATTGCCAAGCGCCCCCATCACTCTTACAGCCTTTTGAATAGAAGGCTCCCCCGCGTTCAGCAGCTTCTTTACAGATGCAGGGAAAATCCCGGGGACATAGCCCTTGCAGATCAGGAGGAGAAATGCTCCTGCACCTGCTACGACAAGGAGCAGAAGAGCAGCTTCCACAACACCTGTCCTCACACGAAACTTTCTATCACGAAATCTTATGTTTTCGATGATCCTCTCTGTAAGCAAAAACAACGCAAGGATCAGCGCCATCAGAATTCCCACATAGGACTTCAGAAATACCAGCGTAAGAAGACCTGCTGCAAGAACGATCGTCTCCTGCTTCCTGCGTTCCCCTTTCCTGTTCAGCCACCAGCCTGCAAGCCCGCCTGCCCAGGCTGCCGCCGGAAGATCTGTGTACAACGTTTTATAAGGATACAGATAAAGCGAATAAAGCGACACAAACAGAATCATACTGTATAGAAGAGCAGTCTTCCATTCTTTTTTCCCTTTGAAAGACCAGGGCAAAAGCAACCCGATCCACAGCATCAAAAAGGAAGCCGCGTACATCCCTTGTTCACTGTATCCGGTCAGCTTCTGGAAGAAAAGCTGGAAGAATGATGCAGCATAAAACTGCCCTGCGATTCCGATCTCCGTCCAGTCGACCAGGCGATCCTGTTTCTCCATATACCGAACTGTTACTCCCCACAGATGAAATTCATCGATGTGCTGAAGCGGTGCATGCCAGAACATAATCATTCCATAGAGCAATACCAGCACAAGTATCCAGAATACCGGTACATTCCATGCACTCCCGATATCCCGTCCCCGGGTTTCAGCGATCAGATTCCAGAGAAGACCGATGATTCCCAGAACCATCAAAACCGCCTGTCCATAGAAAAAGGTTCCGATCTTCCCACTCAGAAAAAGGAGCACCATCACGACCGAAACCGCCAGAAACATGCCTTCGCCAAACCTGACCCGTAGCAACCGCACCAGGAGAACTGCTATTCCTGACAGGATGAAAAATCCCGGGATCATCATCAGTATGTTCATATCGCTTCCGATCCTTTCACTTGACACAAACAAAAATCGGCGCAACCACACTGATCTCAACGGGCTGCGCCAGAATTATCTACTTACTCCGCATCTTCCTGCTCTGCGGCAATCCCGAACAGGTACTGTCCGTACTGCGTCTTCTCAAGAGACTTCGCCTGTTCCAGCAGATTGTCAATTGTAATCCAGCGCTTTTTCAGCGCAACTTCCTCTATGCAGCCAATCATCTTCCCGCTTCGCTGCGCCTTCCGGATCTCTCCCGCAGCATCATACAGGCTGTCTGCTGTCCCTGCATCAAACCAGGAATATTCATCACCGAGTGTCACGACATTCAGCTCGCCCCGCTCCAGATACGCGTTGTTTACGGATGTAATCTCCAGCTCACCTCTTGCGGAGGGCTTCACCTGACGGGCAATGTCTACAACCCTGTTATCGTAAAAATAAAGCCCCAGAACAATATAGTTGGACTTCGGGTGCTTCGGCTTCTCCTCAATTGAAATCGCCTTCCCATCCTGGTCAAACTCCACAACGCCAAACGCTCTCGGGTCCGGGACATAGTATCCGAATATCGTCGCACCCTTTCCGTTATCCAGCTTCGCTGCCGTCTTCAGTTTCCGGTTAAATACCGGTCCGTAGAAGATATTGTCACCAAGCGCCAGACATACGGAATCGTCTCCGATAAAATCCGCTCCGATCAGAAATGCATCTGCAATGCCCCGCTGCACCTTCTGCTCTTTGTATTCAATCCGGATTCCAAGCTGCGAGCCGTCCCCAAGCAAATCCTGAAATGGCTGCACATCATCTGGCGGAACAATCACAAGGATGTCCCGGATTCCCGCCTGCATCAGCACTGATAGAGGATAATAGATCATCGGTTTGTCGTACACCGGAAGCAGCGGTTTGCAGATCGGAAGTGTGATTGGATACAGCCGGGTTCCCTTTCCCGCAGCCAGAATAATACCTTTCATACTCTATCCTCCATTCCTGATTCACCAGTCAGACCAGCCCGCCGAATACTCACTCGGCAAGCACTTTCCTGCTGAACTGCAGCGACGATGCTATAACCTTATCCATATCATAATACCTGTATTCTCCAAGCCTCCCACCGAACAGTACTCTGTCCTCCTGATCAGCAAGTGCACGGTACCGTTTATACAGGTTTTCATTCTTCTCATCATTGACCGGATAGTACGGCTCATCACCCGGCTTCCACTCAGAAGAGTACTCGCGGGAGATTACTGTCTTCGGAAGGTCATTCCCCTCCGAATCCTTTCCAAACTCAAACCACTTGTGTTCAATGATCCTTGTCCAAGGGGTCTCCCTGTCCGTGTAATTGACCGCTGCATTCCCCTGGAAGTTCGGGGTATCAAGAAGCTCCGTCTCAAAGCGAACACTTCGGTATTCCAACGTTCCAAGACTATAGTCATAAAATGCATCAATCGGTCCCGTGAAAACTACTTTCTCCGCAATCTGATTCCAGTGTTCTCTGTCTTTCAGATAGTCCTCATTCAGCCGGACCTCAATACCCTCCAGCATCCTTTCAACCATCCGGGTGTATCCGCCCACCGGGATCCCCTGGTACAGCGCGTTGAAATAATTGTTATCGAAGGTCAGACGCACCGGCAGCCGCCGAATAATGAATGCAGGGAGCTCCGTGCAGGGTCTTCCCCACTGCTTTTCCGTATAGCCCTTGATCAGTTTCTCGTAGATGTCTGTCCCGATCAGCGAGATCGCCTGTTCCTCCAGGTTCTGTGGCTCAAACGGCGCATCTGCAGACAGCCCCCTTTCCTGCTGTTTCCTGGCTATATAATCCTTCTTCTGCTCTTCAATCTTTGCAGCTGCTTCCTGTGGTGTCACAACACCCCACATCTTGTTGAACGTATACATGTTAAACGGAAGCGAATACAGTTCCCCATGATAATTTGCAACAGGCGAGTTCGTAAAGCGGTTGAAAACAGCAAACCGATTCACATAGTCCCACACTTCCTTGTCATTCGTGTGAAAAATATGCGCTCCATAGCGGTGGACATGGATTCCTTCCACGTCCTCCGTATATACATTGCCGGCTATATTAGGCCGTTTGTCAATCACAAGAACCGACTTGCCTGCAGCCTTCGCCTCATGCGCAAAAGTCGCGCCAAACAGACCGGAACCTACAACCAGGTAATCGTACTGTGCCATACATCTCCCTCCTCGTTTTACGGATTCTTGATAATTCTTTCAAATCCCTTGTTAATTCAACTTTAAATATTTTCTCCAAAACTCTTCACTAATCATGTATGGATATGCTTCCTTATACGCCTGTTCCAATGCTGCATGATTGCGTTGATATAGCTTCATGTCTTTCTTTTGTCTTTTTAATAATTCTCTGAACTTTTCTCTATCCAATTTTCTGATATGGCCAGTTCTATTTATATGATCAACTACTAGCAATTTTTTATGAAAACCATTTTTATCTGGCTTATGATCCCAATCCTGGCGAAGTACACTGGGCTCTTCATCGAGCTTCTTATCACTCATCCACCTCTGGCCATTCCAAGTTAAATAATACTTTACTTTCTTGAAAAAGCTCATCTGTCTTTCTGGCTCAAATAGCTCATCAAGATACATGCTGATTCCCGTAATAGAAGAAAGGGGTTCCATTTTTTCAGAATACTTTTTGTTTCTTTGGAGTATTTCTGTTCCATGATCTTCCTCAATGAATGAGGGGCCTTTCATATAATCTTCTAGTGCCAGAAGAAGAACCTCCCATCCACCATAATCGAACGTCAGTGCCGTTCGCATACATTCTTGTTTCCATCTGCCATAAACATCCACATCTGGGATCTTCTGTCCTGCATCCTTCACAATCAACATGTTACGGAATTCCTGATAATAATTAGTATGAACATTAAATTTCCCAGCAAAACCCATGTGCCATACGCAGATGCCTGACATCGTAATGATGTGAGGGTTACATCTTAATCCATATTCAACATCATCTCCACGAATAAACAACGGGAGAGATAAGCCTCTCTCTTTTATCGTTTTTGCCGGAATACAACAATACCACCATCCACAATACATATGTTTGTGATGAGGGAACTCTCTATTTGACTGAAGTACGTCTGACAGCCAGGTTGCCGTATAGATCGGCTTTGCATGGAAGAAATCTTTATTGGACTTTACCAGTCCTATATCCTCATGCATAACCCACATTGCATCCAATTCAAGCATCGTTCCGCTGATAAACGATTTCCTGTATTCTTCTTTCAAGACTGTAAGCAATGTGTATGTTCTTCGAATACTCTCTGGCAACACCATGACATCGTCATCCATCAGCAGTACATTTGTTATCTCAGGATCCATATGGATAGATTCCAACATGCCCCTTGAAAAGCCGCCTGAGCCTCCGACATTGTCATTGTAGAAAAGTCTGATATGTGGGGATTCAATTTCATCTTTTTTCAAAGTCCTGCCATTATCTACAACATTTACAAAAAGATGATTGCGAATGTCGTCATCTCCCTCTAGCAACTCAGACCGGATTTTATCAATATTATGTCTGATGAAATCCTCCTTCCTAAAAGTTGTGGTTGCAATAGCAAGATTCACAGGCCGGGTTTGTCCGCTCTCAAAATCACAGAAATAATACCCGCCAAAAAACTCACACTCTTCCTCTGATATGAATTCAAATGTGATAAATTCATCCTGAATTTCCGGAAAGCTCAGTACGACTTCTCCTGGCTCCTTCAAATCGAAATCCTGGCTATGATATTCTGTTCTAACTGCCTGAATGGGTTCAAGAGAATATCCTGTCAGTTTTACTGTAAACTTTCCCCTTGCTTTTAGACACAGAGAAACCTGATTCAGCCCAGTATACAGATGCCACTTTCTATACGATAGTCCATTCAGATACGATGCAAAATCCACAACCATCTTATCGGGAATCAGTAACCTTTTATTCTCCTTGACGAGTCGTGGTCCCCTGTAGAAAAGCTGCCAATTAGCAACCGCATTGTCTTCTTCCGGAAACACGATTTTTTGCAGTACAATTCTTTTCGTTGACATTTGTTTCTCCAATCCACAAATTTACTTTTCACCGGCAAACATCCAGGTATTCTCCATAGCTGCTATCTGAGTGCCCAAACTAACTGGAGTGCCCACTGTAAACTCAATCATGTGTGATAAGCAGTCATATGCTTCTTCATCTCCATGAGCAACAACTGCATCCAGGATGTATTTTCCTTCTGAAAGCCTGATCTCTTTTATCTCAAACCTTCCCTTCCTTAAGTCCCCCTTTTTCAAAATGATCGACGATTGCTTTGTCGTAAAATGGCTACAGAATCTTCCGTCACTATGAAAAATATTAAAGACAATATTCAGATCCGGGTCGACTAAATTTTCACTCCATTCAGAGAAACTAAAGTCCACAATCAGACTTTCCCCATAATGGAAACGCTGGCACTTTTCTCCATTTCCATTCAACATAGCTATATGTTGAAAGCGAAACTTCATATTGCCACTTCTTCTTGAATAAATGCCATATTGAGTACTGATTTGTGATATCGGAAACTGAATATTGGGATCTTCCTGCACCTCAAGGCCTTGCTCTCGCAGTTCTTCTCTATGCCTTTCTCTCGCTATATCATCCATGGCTGCCAGGTACTTTGCACATACATCTTCGGCATCTCCCTGAGCGCATATTCTTCCTTTATCAAGCCAAATCACACTATCACATATGCTTTTTATTTGATCCATGGAATGTGATACAATGACGATAGTCACCCCATGTTTTTTGATATCTTCTAGTTTTTCAAAGCATTTTTTTTGGAAATTAGCATCACCTACAGCAAGTATCTCATCAACCAGAAGTATATCTGCATCCACATTTATAGCAATTGAGAATGCAAGTCTCATATACATGCCCGATGAATACGTCCGTACAGGGTTATCAATAAACGATTCAAGCTCTGAGAACCGTATTATATCATCTAGTCTATTATCGATTTCTCTCTTGTGTAGTCCAAATATTGATGCATTAATATAGATATTTTCTCTTCCCGTCATATCAGGATGAAAACCAGCACCTAATTCTATGAGGCTGGATATCCTTCCATGCATCACGATTTCACCACTATCCGGATATAAAATCTTATTGAGGAGTTTTAATGTTGTACTTTTTCCGCACCCGTTATGCCCGATCAGGCCTAGTGCCTGCCCTCGTTTTACAGTAAAACTGATTCGATCCAGAACCCTGTGTTTCTTGAAGGCATTTCTCTTCCGAAAGAGAACCCGATCCTTAAAAGTATGACTTTTATCTCTGTAAACTCTAAAGTCCTTGGTCACATCTCGAACTTCAATTGAGATGTTATCATCCGTTATTCCATGTCCTGCTTCTTGTACCATTACAGTTCCTCAACAAATCTTCTGTTCAGCTTTTTAAAGATAAAATAACCCGCTACTAACACACACATTGCTTCTGCAAACGGTATCAAAAGGTCTCGTAATGATGGGAACACGTGATAATAAAATATATAATGATAACAGCTAATTACCGATGTCATCGGATTGATAAAAAGGAGACGGCGCATTAACGGGTCCTGTATCCCATCAATTGCATACATAATGGGGGTTCCCCAGATCCAGGCCATCAATATTACATTTACCACATATTCCAAATCCCTCAAATACACTGTAACTGAGGATACGATTAAACTAAATCCCAGACACATTATATACTCAATAATAATAACGACAGGAAGGACGATCAACTGAACGCTAAATCCGACTCCTGATATAACAAGAAAAACGGCCATTACGATAAACGACAACAACATATTAACCAGTTTTGCTGTCACTTCCGATATTACAAGAACTTCTCTTGGAAAATATATTTTTTTGACCATCTCAGCATTATACACAATGGCACCCGTTCCCTGCGCAAGTGAGTCTGAGAAAAAAGTCCATGTCAAAATTCCACTCATAAGGTAAATGTAATAATTAGGCATGTTATTCTGAAATATATGAGTGAATACGAGATTGTAAATTAAAATCTGAAACATTGGACTTAGGAATGACCATAAAAAGCCTAACACAGATTTCTCGTACTTTCCTCGGAGTTCTCTTTTTACCAGGCTTCCAACCATGTCTCTGTATTCGTATATTTCTTTCAGGTGCCTCATCTGTTTCTCTTACTCCCCTTCTTCAATGTGCAGATACTTTCTCCAGTATTCCGTACTTTCAAGTCTTTTCTCCTCTTTACGATATGCGGCACATGTTTTCTGATAATACTTGTGAAGCAATTTTCTGATTTTAAAATAGCACGCAATGTTATGAAACATTCCGCAATAGCTTTTCCTTGTCAGTATGAATGTCTTCGCATATGGATCTACAAAGTATGCATATTTTTCCCTATAAATTTCACTCATGTCCGGCTGTGTAAATGAATAACATGCTACGTCCTTCTTGCATCTTCGTGCGGGAAAAATCCACCCGTTCAATGTTAATAAATATTTGTTTCGACTGATTCGGCGTTTTACAGGTATCTTCTTCTGTCGTTCCTCAGCATATTTTGAAATTGCCTCTTTAACCCCATGTATATTGTCTATTGTATCAATTGGTTCCATTTTAATACAGTGTTCTCGTACCCAGCTATTCTTCTTGACAGGGTCAATTTCCATGAATCCGTCCGGGCAAAGAAGAAAATCCTCCACCGCCTGCAAAACAAGATCCCCCGTATTATAAAGATAGCGAAATACTCCAACCAAAATAGTGTTAAAGCAAAGCTTCACTGCGTCTTTTTCTGACCAATCTCTCAAACGAAGAGCGTTTGTCACTAACATATTTCTTGTTTCATAGTATATCATCGCCTGAGAGTAACGCTCATTGAAGCCACCATGCCAGATACAAATCCCATTGAGCAGTATCACTTCTAACTCATTACGAACTCCATACTCCACGTCGTCAACATGGATAAAGAAAGGAAGAGGAAGATTATCTGGCTCCGCTATAGAAAGCGGATAACAGGCATACCACCATCCTGCATAGTCAGAGCGGTGAATCTTCTCATTTTTCAGGACTTCCTCCCTCCTTCTGAGATCGATCCCATGTCCCAATCCGCTCCAGCTTTTCTTGTTATACAATGCTCCCGATTCATTCTGCAGGTACCCTGTCTCAATATCAAGCATTGCTCCACCAACCACAGATCCTTGATACTTATCTTTTAGAAACGAAAGCAGTGCATATGTGCGTATAAAAGCATCTGGCTCAATCACTGCATCATCATCTAAAAAGATGACGTGCGTATACCCTCTCTCTTCGGAAGCCTTCTGAATTTCCATAAGACCTCTTGTAAACCCACCACTTCCACCTGCATTGATATTCGAGAAAAGATGCACCCCTTTTCCACAGAACTCACATGAATGTATTGTTTGTCCATTATCAATCAGATACAAATCAAACTTACTATATAGCGGTGATAACTCATTCTCCAGAATAGACTGTTTTAGGACTTCGATATTTTTCCTGACATACGCCTCCCTTCTATAGGTGCATATATCGGCAGCTAAGTGGATATTCTTTTTTGGTGTCCGATCCGTAATATACATTCCGCCAATAAAGGCAGCGTCATCAGTCAACGGCTCCCACCCAAACCAGAAGGCGTAGTGTTCTGACAGCGTAGGAAGTCGGAGCACCACAGATTCAGCCCCGGCAGCGATTTCAATCTGATTTTCTATACCCTTCTCTGAATAAAGCGTAACCTCCCCCGCACCACAGACGGATATCACCAGGCTGACTTCATCAATTTCTGTGTAATGATGCCACTTCAAAGCCGAAAATATATTGAAATAGCCATCAAATATCACCTGCTTCTCGATCTGGTGGCAGTACAGTTCTTTACAATTGCAGATGGATTTAGAAGGATGAAGAATATTCTGTAATATCATCATATCTTTTTCTTATTTCCTGATCTGTACTTTTCGTTAATCCCAAGCCTGCATTTCAAAGCATCCTTAACCGAATCCGAAAACAATTCTGCCTCATATAGGTTCTTCTCCCGCTCATGGTACTTTACTAATGCTTTGATTCTCCGCAATAAAATGATCAGACTGACTTCTATCAAAAAGGATAAGAACTCTCCATACCTATGATGTCTCATTAAACAATCCAGATGGTTTCTTGTCCCATAATAGTATTTCCAGTCAATCGGCGCAACAGAGAGCGGTTCTTTGGGATCTCCATGCTGCAGGTATGCAGCTGTTATCACAACAATTGGTGTTTTCGCTGCCACACGCATACTATACTCTGTGTCATCAAACCAGATGAAATACTCTTTTAATGGATAACCAACCTCCTGAATTAATTTTCTTGAAAACAATGCCCCACAGAAACTTACGTAACTGCAAAAGAATTCTTTTTCCTGATATCGCTTTTCTGGAATATTTATACTCCTTTTATCCCTACGGTGATTCGTGTCTATCTGCTGTCCATGTCTTACCGTACAAGCATAAGCATCTGCCTTATGTTGCGCACGTAAAGGATTGAGTTTCTCACAACATGACTCGTCTAAAACGGCGTCGTCATCAATAACTAAGATCCATTCACTATGCGTATATCTGATAGCTTCCTGCATCCCATCATAGAAGCCTCCCGCACCGCCAACATTTTGTTTTTCTCTCAGTAGTATGATACGTGGTTCTGCGGATGCCCGCTCTTTCAGATATTCCCAAGAGCCGTCTGTGCTGGCATTATCTACTACGATCACATGCTCTGCTGCCATCGTCTGGTTCAATGCATGTTCCAGTGACAGTTCCAAAAACGAACGTCTATTATATGAGACCAGTACAATTGAATAGGAATACGCCATCACCGCAAACCTTATGCTGCTTTCCCGAACCACTGATAGAAATGAATTCCAATCAGGTTCGTAATGATTGTTCTGGCAAGCGGGAAAGCTTTTGTGCAAATATTCATATAATGATAAATTCTCATATATCTTTCTTTTCCCCGAATGTCAGGCTGTTTTCGCCAGTATGAATGTTTTTTATAATTAAGAAAAAGGATTCTGTAATAATTAAAATTACCATGAATCCATGGACGCTCGTCCCCCAAATAGTGAACAATAACCGGATATTTTATCATCCATGAAATCTCCTTCGACTGTAATCCTTCGAAATATGCCGGTTGTATGATTCTAAGATACCATAGCGGAAACCACGGATGATTACCTGAGATATTATACTTCATTGGAAGTTTCATAATTCTTCCTTTACAACAGGCATTAATAACATCCTGATCATTATATAGAAGTGATTTTCTATGTTTACTGTAGAAGGAAACAAAGCGATCCAGTAGGTTCTCTTTCCTCCATACCTTCAGATTTACCAGAAGAACTCCTGCATTATAATAGGTATCATACTTTTTGAAACCGATCGACTTCTTTTTTGTCCGGGGTGGCATATAAAGTTCTGGAACCGCTGCAATCAATTTGTCACCCATTACGCAAGAGAGTTGCTCTAGCTCTGCGATGGAGCCATTCACAACTGTATCACAATCCAAGTAAAGAACAGAGTCTATAGAAGAATCGATCAAGTCACCCAAAAGCAACCGGGCAAATACAATTGAATTGAACCCATGTGCATCTAAGGGGACTGGAAAGCAGTTTTCCACACGATTCAGTGGAATAAATTTTAATGATCTTCTATAGTAATCTGCAATTTTTATTAGATAGCGTATGTTATCTTCCTGAATTCCCGCATCCAGAACAATCAAATTCAGTTCCATCAGGTTTTGATTGTTCTTCAACAAAGACATCATGGATATTCCCAACTGCATCGCATACCCATTATCTGTGGAATATACAACATTCATAACCGGTATTCCTCACCTGCCTGTCATAAACAGTAACCTGAGCGCAAAATCTCCTGCCAGTGATGGTCTCAATCGGAATGGATAAAACACACGAATAATATATGCCATCACAGACTTTTTACGATAGCTCAGCAGCAACCATTCACGCCGATCTTTTTCAGGCATCTCCGTTCCGCAGACATGTACAAAATATGCAGCCATTCTGCACAACTTCACATACTCATCACCTAATATTTCTTTATGCCAAAGCGTTCGGATCATCGCAAGCCGACCATTTCCAGTAGGAGTTGCCGTCCCCTCATGTCTTCGATATTTTGCCAGTATATGGGGATCATGAAGAATTTTCCCAGCATAGAATGCATTCCATACTGTCCAAAGGTCATGAGAAATGTTCTTTCCTGACAGTCGCTGACGAAGCAGTCTTTGTCGCATGTTGTCATTGATTACCATGGAAAATCCCTGAATGTAGCTATAAAATATCAACTTTCTTCCCGGCATGTGATTATAATCAGGGTACAGGTTTCTTCCAATATTTTTCAGATCTGCTGTACACAATTCATAATCATGTGCGTACAATAACGGAATATCCTCATTTTCCTTTGTAAGTTCACGGACAGCGCAGTCTAGCTTATCTGGTGCCCAGATGTCATCTTGATCGCAAAAAGCGTAATAGTCTGCCGGCTCCGCTTTATAGAGGAGATACCAAAAACAATCAGGGTATCCGAGCCTTTTTCTACCATGTGAAATAATCTTCAGTCTTTCATCTCCGATCTTCCTTTGATATTCTCTTAAAATTTCCAGAGACCCATCTTCAGATCCATCATCTCTGACAGTGATGTGAACGTTCTTGTACGTTTGACATAGCAGACTATCCAATTGCTGCCTAAGATACTTCTCTCCATTCCATACAGCAAGAAGAATATTCACACGTTTCATATCCATCCCTTTATATCAAAATCTGACCCTATCATCACTGTATCAGAACAAGTCATCCACTATATATCATTCGACCTCTCTGCATTCTGATAGAAGTGCTCAATCGACTTTGCCACCCATCCCGGCCAGAACTTCTGATACATATACAAATCTTCATTTCGCCTCTGATCACCCATCAAAAGTTCCGATGTCGTTGAGCCTTTATGTATCCGATGTAGCATCAGTGGAGCCGGCACATATGCAAACTCACCTTTTTGTCTTGAAATCTTCTCCCACGCCTGCCAGTCGATGTTGCTCTTCATGTTGTTTTCAAATATAGGAAGAGCCACGTGATCCTTCACAACTGTGACAGAAGGGCAGCAAATCGCTGAACCCATGGACAAAATTCTTCTTCTGAGCCAGATACGCTTCCAATTCACTTTCAGCTTCAGTGGGCTGAGCATCAGCCGCTTCACTCGAAGAAGCCTGTTATTCCTTACAATTTCTCCCTCTCTCAGCTCATCGTAATCTGTAAACAATATCAACGGATGATCACACTGATTTACTGTCTTAATGATCGCCTCAGTATAGTGTTTTCCATATATATCATCCTGATGGGCAATTGTAACCAATGATGTTTCTGCTGTATGAATTGCAAAATTCCAGTCATCTGCTATCCCACTGCCACACTTGTTGATTATTAAGGGAAGTCCATGTCGGTTTGCAACTTTTTGAATATATGCGTTCGGCGTTGAAGTAACTAGCTTAACATCAGACTTGACAGTTTGACTCAGGACAGATCGAATACAGGCTTCCAGGTAAGGGCTTTCCTGATACGCACATATGATAAAGGAATGATCTGTGTTATGATATCTCATACATCCAAACCCTTCTTCATTGTTGTAATCTGCTCTTCTTCCTCTTCACTCACTCTTTCATCCGCATGGGAGCGCAATGCCACTTCAGCAGACAATATCGTAACCTTATCCTCAAGCTGAGATGTAATAATAGAAAGAGTAAATACTTTCTCAAGAAGCAGAAATATAATAATCAGAAAGATGAGGTTAGCAGGAGATTGCATGTGAAATATTCCTGTAAGCCAGTATGTGACTTCAGGAAAGATTCCCATGATCAGAAGAATTACAGCGAAGCAGACCCAGAATATTGCGTCTTCCATCTTCACTTTACACTTTCGGATTTTTAACAGAATCCACCAAGCTGAGAATATTGCAGCCATCAGTAATATCACTCGAAGTTCTGCCGACATTGCCTGCCTCCTATATCACAAAACATATACAAGTAAGTTACAACGACAGATTTGTAGACTCACAGATTCGCTGTCTGAAATAATTTATATTTCGTTCTTCTTTCGTACCCACTGGAATAGAAAAATAGAAAACATCATCTGAAGCATATACCGTGCAGAAGCCAGCGGACTTTTATAAATACTGGTTCCGGCAGTCCGATCATGCATTTGTACCTGAATTTCTTCAATATGAAATCCGCAGTTTAAAAGATATGCCAGTGTGTCTGGCTCCGGACTGTAATGAATGTCATACCCAAACCGCTTGATCATCCGTTTGTTGAACAGTCTCATTCCACTTGTGACATCCTGAATTATCTTACCTGTTGTTATATGAATTGCACTACTGATAATCCTGCTTCCCAGCATTCTGATGCCGCCCGGTTTTTTTTCAGTCTTGAACCGTGACCCGATTACGATGTCGCACCCAGTCTCTTCCATCAGCTCAGCCATCGAAGCAATATACTTCGGATCATGCTGGCCGTCACCATCAATCTGGACAACATAGTCATACCCGTAATAGTTCGCATATCGCATTCCAGCTTTGATTGCGCCTGACAGTCCCACATTTACAGGGAGGTCGAGGAAATTATAGCCCCGACGTGCACAAATCTTTCTGGTATCGTCAGATGAGCCGTCATTAATGATAATGTAGCCATATTCTGGGTATTTCGTGATTAAATTGTCAACAACACGTTCTATGTTTTCTGCTTCATTATAAGCAGGGATAATTATTAATATCTTTCCTATACTCATTCCAGACCTTATTAATTCTTGACACTCATTTTTATACCAATAACCCTGGTATGACATTAGATGAATACGTAAACATACCTGATAACATTATCACTTTCCCATTTGAGTATTATTATTTTGCCCTGTCTTATTAAACCCTCTAATAATGACACTCCTTAATAATTCAATGAGTATTGATATTGTAATCACAATTGCTACCCTAGATAAGCACTGTAAATATATGTTATTTGTTCTTCCCCACAAGTTTATGACAAAGCCATCTAAATGATGTACACACAAAACTGTCATTGTTATTCTTCCTAACGGAGCTAGGGCATGTGTTGCAATCCAAGAAAAAGATATTCTCTGCGATAACCAAAACAATATCAGTGTACCTGACAAAGCTTCGATGACACTGATCAAGAGACCCGGGTAACTTCTTGAAGCCATTTCAATATATAGCCCGCTTCGTAAGCAGCTTAGCCAGAACCCAATTGTTAACACTTGAAAAGAGGCATTATTCTTAGTATTTATAAAGTTCTTCAACTCCCACCCGATTTCAATAAAAATGATTGCCATTAATGAAACATCAAAGTTAAATGGTAAATACTTCCCCCTTCCTCCCAGAAATATACCAAGCATACCTACAATAATGGAAATAATTTTAAACCACTCGCCCTGGAAAATAATATTTAATAAATTGAATATAGTTTTTGCAGAAAATAGGCTGATTAAAAACCACATCATCCCTAATGCAGGTGAATTATAGACACTCACTCCAGACGACCAAAACAGAGATCTTCCCATCCCGCAAAAGATACTAAAGAAATTATTGCGCGAATGATCCGTTGAAGACAAAAATTGCAAACTAATTGAGATAAATGATACATATAACACAGGTAAAATCAGTCTTACCGCATCCTTTTTTATTCTATTAGCAAAACCCTCCCAATTAGTCGATACACGAAATGTATACCCTGATAAAATAAAGAATAGAGGCATATGAAATGAAAAAATAACATTTCTCCCCAACGTGCCATATCCCAACGAATGACCAATAATTGTTAATATTATTGTTATACCTTTCGCAACGTCAATCCAAAGAATCCTATTACACTGCGCGTTGGAATTGGTTAATCTATTTCTTCTATACCTCATCAGCGTTTCTTACCCCGTTTCTGTTGCAATACCATACAGAAAATGCCTAACACGCCTATGATGCTCACAATAGCACCCAATCTATACCCTGGTACTTGATATTTCATTTGTATATCATTTTCACCATCTACAAGCTCAATCGAATACATACAATCTGCAAATAGCTCTGGTGAAACCTTTTTTCCATTTACTGTTACAGCCCATCCACTATCGAATGGAACAGAAACATATAAAGATTCACCCTTTTTTGCTTGGGTATGTATAGCCACATTGCCATTTGTCATAGAGATTGAATCTGCCCGTTTTGCCTGAAGTTTCTTGACCACTTCTGAGAGTGTATCTAAATCCAAGGCGTAAAACTGCTCATCTCCTTGCTTTAAATCCACAGTATTCGATGACGTAACTGTTATTCTTGCTTCCTTGTCTCCCTTTTCTGTTGGAACATAAAAAACCGAAGGAGACAACCAGCACGCATAACGTGTTTTGTATTTATCATTAATATCAAGGATTCCATCGAATTCGGAATTCCATGGAAGATTTCCATAGATTACCTGATTATTATTTGGTAATTTAATATTGTATGTTATGCTCCCATTTTTATTCAATATTTTCCTATATGAAAGCGGAACAAATATCTTTAGGTTTCTCCCTACCAGTTGACTATATAACTGATTCTGATATTCAAAGGGGTTTTCACTTGTAGATTCTGTAATATCCTTTTGCTGTTTATAAGTAAATGCCATTGGGAGAACATATGGATTTAAATAAGTACTTTTATTATTGTAAACATTCTCTTTTAATTTTTCGTATCCCTTGATCGGATATTCAGAAAAAATATATTTTACACCTAGCAATGCATCTGCGCTGATTATTGAAGTATTCACAATACATAAATTACCTCCATTCTCTCGATAGCCAAGCCTATTTAAAAGATCTCTCTGAATGTCATCTGGAGAAGATGTATATCCACTGATTGACCAATAGTTATAAGCTAACGCTTCATTATAATAGGCTGTCAAGTTATCGGTTCCCATATTTCTTGTTGACGTTTGTGAGATTCTATATATCTCGTTGTCGCTTTTTTGAACCCTATTCACTTGTTCCTCGGTAGCCTGTGAATACTTCCTATATTCACCAACATCCGAAGTATGATATTCAGTCATCAACAACTTCGAGCTATATGCACATTCAATAATGACCATGCATGTTAAGCATAATGATACTGTTTTATACCCAGCCGACCGGCTATGATACAAATATATTGACACTCCACATAAACATCCAACGATTCCCATAATCACAGCCGAATATTGAATCCACCTCATATTTTCAGCTGACCGTGTATAATTAACAAGTAAAAGCAAAGTAGCACAAAAAACTCCACTTTTAGCTATTGTAAACCAGTCTTCCCAGTGCATGTATTGCAAGTAGAAATTGGCAGCTATAAACACTAATGCAAAAATGCCCACATATGAATAGCGGTACCAATAGCTATCAGCACTTTTCAATAATGAAAATAGAATAAAGAGCGGGCGCCAGTAAAAAAGCATCAATGTAAATGCTAAAAACGAGCCAAAATAAACCTTTTGCTTCTTATCTATTTCCTTTTTAAAAAAGAAGCTTATACATCCAATTATTACGATACTTCCACAGTATAACGATACCCTTCCATAAGAGCTTTTTGCGCCAAGAGAATACGCTTCGATAGCAGACACAATCGGACCGGTAAAAGAATAATCCTTCAATAATCCAACGTTTAGAGAGCCTCTCCCACTTTTTTTAAGTGCTGCAATAGTAGGGAAGAACAGGACGGCGCTCAAACAGATGCCGATAGTCATTGATATGGTATAGTTTATAATTGTTCTCAGAATGCTGCTGTTCGTATTATCTTTATTATGGTTCATCAAGCGATAATTGAATAGTTCAAAAAAGAACCAGATAGCTGAAAACAAACAGTTTATTCCGCCCGTGTACCAATTAAAAATAATGGAAAGCCCGACAGCAACGGAAAGAAAGCCCCTCTTTTGGTAATAAATCAGTCGATATACTCCCAGTAGGATTAAAGGCAACAGATAGACTCCCTCCAACCACATAATATTACTACTCTGTGCCAAAGAATACTGGGATAATGAATAGCAAACTGAAAGTAAATAGCAGAATACTTTTTTGCTTTTTTCTGACTGACTTACAGAAAACCGTTCTCTGAGGAATATGTGCATCGTCACTGCAGCAATTCCACACTTTATAGCAACTAAAATGTCGAAAAAGGAATGAAGATTCGATTTACTAAAAAATATGACCAGCAGGTTCAATGGTGAAGCCAAGTAATAGGAAAACACTGCAGCATTTGTCCCACCTAGTGTTTTCCCAAATGAATAAGATATATTATTTTTCCCTGCAAGAACATCTTTCAGATATGCAAAAAAATCAATGTACTGGATATTAGCATCCATTGTTGCTAAAGAATTGTTTCCAAAGGGTGCATAGTGATAAATTGTAAACAGAATCATAAGAATAAGAATGGAAGTAAAAAAGCAAGCCAGTTCACCAAAAACACACCTATTCTTTTCAATCTTAGCAGGCATTATTTCTCCTCTTTAATTATATATACTTGGCGTTTTTTTGTCTCAGTATAGATTTTTGAAATGTACAAACCTAACGTTCCAATCCCAGACATCATTATTCCACCAACAAAGATAATAATTGACAGAAGAGACGCCCAGCTCATCGCTGAATATTTCGTTACGATTGAATTAAAAATATCAACAATCAGCAGTATCAATCCAATACTACACATGCTAATTCCAAGTATTAATTCCAAATATAATGGTGCTACAGAATATGCCAGTATGCCATCTACCGCATACTTAAATAATCCCCAGAATGACCACTTTGTTTTTCCAGCACTTCTTTCTATATTCTCGTATGAAATCCAATACGTCTCAAACCCTACCCACGAAAAAATCCCCTTTGAGAAGCGATTATATTCACCATCGGCAACAATTGCATCCACCATCCGACGTGACATCATACGATAATCCCTTGCTCCATCTATAATCTTTGTATCAGAAATACGATTCATTAATTGATAAAATCTTCTGGCAAAAAAAGACCGTATAGCAGGTTCTCCTGTCCTTGTATTCCTCCTAGTTGCTACACAATCATAAGCTGAATCCGATTTCGTCAAAATATTGAACATTTCTGGAAGCAATGCGGGAGGATCCTGGAGATCAACATCCATAGTCACAATATAGTTTCCCCGTGCCATCTTCAACCCAGCCAGTAGAGCGGCTTCCTTTCCAAAAATACGAGAAAATGAACAATAATGTACCCTGGAATCAACATCGCACAGTTTTTTCATAATATGTAAGGTTGAATCTTTTGACCCATCATCAACAAAGCAATATTCAATATCGGCCGATATTTGGTCCTCATATTTCCGCATTGTTTGATAAAAAATAGGCAATGCTTCTTCTTCATTGAAACACGGTACAATAATAGATAACAACATCTGTCTTTCTCCCAAGTTATATTGTTCTGGAAACAATATAACGCGGTCTTCTCTTTGCTTCCGCATAAATTCTAGCAAGATAGTACCCGATCACGCCCAACGAAATCATGATGATGCTGCCTGTCAGAAGCACCAGGAGGATCACTGTCGTGAAGCCTTCCACTGCGTGTCCGGTGAAATAGCGGATAAGTGTCTGGATCCCCAGGATGACTGCAAAGGCCAGAAATGCCACACCCGCCCAGGTCACGCACTGCATCGGAGCTGTCGAGTAGCCGGCAATGTTGCTGATTGCATAGCGGATCAGCTTTCGGGTCGACCATTTTGAGACGCCGGCTTCCCGCTCCTGGACGTCAAATTCTACCTGTGTCTGCCGGAAGCCGATCCAGGCGCTCATAGCCCGGAAAAAGGCATTCTGCTCCGGCATGTCAAGCAGCGTGTTCACCGCTCTTCTGTCGAGCAGCTTGAAGTCCGAGGCACGCGACATATCGATCTTTGTCGCTCTTGACATCAGACTGTAAAACAGCCCTGCCGCTGCCCTGTGCGCGCTGCTCTCCTTCCCGCGGCTCTTCTTGACACCTTCAATAACTTCGTAGCCCTGCTGCCAGAGCCGGTACATCTGAACCAGAGTCTGCGGCGGATGCTGCAGGTCACAGTCCATCACCGCCGCACAGTCTCCCTTTGCGGCCGCAAGTCCTGCGAAGATTGCCGCCTCCTTGCCGAAGTTCCTTGAGAAATGGACGCCATGCACCCGCTCATTTGCCTGATGGGCGGTCAGGATCTCG